>Ga0209211_10003914_pt1 | contig 23704 bp, 13 predicted proteins | sample RifGroA2_FD_183992 | JGI IMG/M metagenome (GOLD analysis project Ga0209211, IMG submission 183992) | Groundwater microbial communities from Rifle, Colorado, USA - Groundwater A2 (SPAdes) (version 2) | ecosystem: Environmental > Aquatic > Deep subsurface > Groundwater | place: Rifle, Colorado...
TCGTCAAGCGCCTTAACTAATTTATCTACCGAAATAACCAGCGACTGCGTCATCTCGCGCAAAGCGCTCATATCTTCTTTTAATTCTTTTACATCTTCTTTTGTCGCAACGACCTCTATAATTTTTTGTATATCTTCATTTGTAAGCATAGGGTATATTTAAAAATTTAATATTATAATTTATTATTATACTCTGCTAATTATATTCTAATCCGCCCACAACAGCTGTCAAATTTTCACATTAAATAAATGTATCTGCGCTTTTTTTATTTCAATATGTCCCGCCTTAATTTATCAACATGTTCTTTTTTTTCATAAAATTCTCCCTTACCTATTTTATAAAGAAAAGGAATTACCCCGCATTTTTCGCACTCGCTCTAATTGCATTTACCGCCATTATTTTTTGATAATTCCAAGCACATCGCAATTTTTTTTCAAAAAATTTTTTTCCATAATTTTATTGACAACTTTTCGCAATTTGAAAAATAAAAATTGTCAACAAGTTATCAGCAAATTTTATTTCCCATAGCAATTATTAAAAAAAATTACGCAGTTGACTACTAAAACAAGCGATCGCGTTTTACGTAATCAAGATTATTTAACAGAAATCAGTAAAAACATAGTGACGCCTTGTTAAAATTCGCTTCGCTCGCTACGAAGCACACTTTTTAATTTCGTTTCTACGTCCTCAAAAATTATTTCTTTTTTAGTTCAATTTCTTCCATTGTTTTAATAAATGCCTCCTCTAATTCAATTCCCGCCTCATCGGCAATAATAATCACAGACCAAAGACAATCTGCGAGTTCATGAGCCAATCGCTTATTTATATCTTCATATTTTCTATATCCATTTTTCGCCATCACTAATTTAACCAGATCTCCGACATCTCCGACAAAACCTTGAGTCCGTTCTGCCAATCCCCATGTTTTACTTCCTTCGTTTTGCGTTAATCCAATGTTTATTTTTCTAATTTCTTTGGCTCTTTCAATTATTTTTTTAAATTCCATAAATTTTTATATAAATTTATTATTTATCGACCACAGCACTTTTTATACTTTTTACCGCTACCACAAGGACATTTATCATTTCTCCCTACTTTTTGAGCAGGTGCGGAAGGAAGGCCTGTTTTTAGAACTGCTTTTGCCACGTTCTGCGGAATTGCGGAAACTGCGGAAACGGGCTGAATTTTTGTTTTCATAATACTATTGGCAATCGCCAAATCAACATCTTCTAAAAGCTGCTTGAACATTTTATGTCCCTCATTTTTATACTCAATAAGCGGATCCTGCTGGCCGAAAGCTCTCAAGCGCACAGAATCCCTTAGGTAATCCATATTTTCCAGATGGTCAAGCCAGAATTCATCCAAAATTTTCAAGCAAACAAATTTTTCCAATTCCCTCATCCGCCCCTCCCCCACTTCCTTTTCCTTCTTCAGATATTCCTCTTCCGAAAACCCAGCCTTTTTAACCATCTCCAAGATTTGAGATTTGCCTGCCCCGTGAGAAGCCGCAACTTCTTTTTCGGGGAGTTTTGCCTGCCCGCTGAAGCCTTGGCGGAAGAGGAAGTTTTGAGATTTTTCCAATACTTCCCGCCGTTTTCTATAGAATATTTCCCTGTGCTTATTCATCACATCATCATATTCCAAGATATGTTTTCTCAAATCAAAATTCATTCCCTCAACTTTCCCCTGCGCCGACTCAATGGCGCGGGAAATCATATTCGCTTCAATGGGAAGGTCTTCCGGAATCTTAAATGTCTCCATCAGCGATTTTATTTTATCTCCCCCGAAAATTCTCATCAAATCGTCTTCCAAGGAAACAAAGAACTGAGAAGAACCAGGATCTCCTTGCCTGCCCGATCTTCCCCGTAACTGATTATCAATTCTTCTCGCCTCGTGCCGCTCCGTGCCGATAATATGAAGCCCGCCCAATTCAATAACTTTTTTCTGCTCTTCCAAATTAGGCGGGTTGCCCCCCAAAATTATGTCAACTCCCCTGCCAGCTATATTGGTAGCCAATGTGACCCCGCCGAATTTTCCGGCTTGGGCGATTATCTGTCCTTCTTTTTCATGATTTTTGGCGTTTAAGATATTAAAAACAATTCCTTCTCTTTCAAGAAGTTTTCCTAAAAATTCATTTTTTTCAATAGAAACCGTGCCGATCAAAACCGGCTGGCCTTTTTGATGCCTTTCTTTTATTTCTTTTACAACCGCTCCTATTTTTCCTGTCCAGGTTTTATAAATCTTGTCCGGCAAATCCTTTCTTATCATCGGCTTATTGGTAGGAACGGCAATTACTTCCAATTTATAGACCTTGTCAAATTCTTCGGCTGAAGTAAGAGCTGTTCCGGTCATCCCCGCTAGTTTTTTATAAAGCCGGAAATAATTTTGAAATGTCACGGTGGCAAATGTCTTTGATTCTTCCTGGACTCTTACTCCTTCTTTCGCTTCAACCGCCTGATGCAATCCGCCAGACCATCTTCTGCCGAACATTAACCGGCCGGTAAATTCGTCAACGATTACAACTTGATTTTCTCTTACAACATAATCCCTGTCTTTTTTAAACAAGGCTATCGCTTTGAGCGCTGATTCTAATTGATGAGTTGTGCTGGTATCATTATCCATCCAAGGGTCTCTGCCCAAATCCTTGATCGCTTTATTCTGGCCTTGATCGGTAAAAACAGCCGCTTTCATTTTTTCGTCAATCGTAAAATCCTCTCCTTCTTTCATTTTGGCGGCAAGCCGGGCGAACTGGTAATACTTATCCGTTGATTCTCCTGATGGCGCTGAAATAATCAACGGCGTCCTTGCCTCGTCAATTAAAATTGAATCAACCTCGTCAACAATTGCGTAATTAAATCCGCGCTGGACTTGACTATTTAAATCATAGACCAAATTATCCCGCAAATAATCAAATCCGAATTCATTATTCGTCCCATAAGTAATATCCGTAGCATACGCCTCCTTTCTCTCTACCGGCCTCAAATAATCCTCAATCACCCTAAACCCTCCGACGACATCGCGCTCTTTATCGCTTTTGTCATTCCCTCCCCCGCCTCCCTCCCCCTCCGCAGAGGGGGAGGATTGAGGAAGGGGTGATGTTTTAGAAATTTTTGACGCATACTTTGAATCATACAAAAATGCTTTTTCATGCGTTATACAACCAACCGACAACCCAAGCAAATTATAAATCTGCCCCACCCAAACCGCGTCTCTTTTTGCCAAATAATCATTGACAGTAACCAAATGAGCGCCCTTCCCCTCAAGAGCGTTCAAATATAAAGGCAATGTGGCGGCCAATGTTTTTCCTTCGCCGGTTTTCATTTCAGCTATTTTACCCTGATGCAAAACAATTCCTCCGACAAGCTGGGAATCAAAATGGCGCTGTTCCAAAGTCCTTTTTGACGCCTCCCTAACAAGCCCGAAAGCTGTCGGCATAATATCGTCCAGCGATTTTCCATTTTTCAACGCCTCCTTGAGCCCAGCTGTCTTTTCTTTTAATTCCTCCCCTGAAATTTTTTCAAACTCCGGCTCAAGGCGATTTATTTTTTCCACCAGCAGTCTTATCTCTCTCAAAAAATTATCGTTGACATTGCCAAAAATTTTACCTAAAATCCCCATATTTTTAATAAATTCATCGTAGTAAAATTCCTCCGATCGTAGAAAATTTACTACGATGAATTTTATGCAATTAAACTTTTCCGACATTATTGTTATATGTATTATATGCATTTTTAAGCTAAAATTAAAAGCGGTCCGATAGCCATCGGACCGCTGTTTTTTTATTCACCTTGATTTACAAAAATTATACTACTGAATTCTGCCCCGAATCTGACGGAATAAATATGGCGGCAGATACTACTGTTGTCCAAAGCCCGTCTTTATTGCCTTCGGCTGTCTGGGTGGTGTTTGTGGTATAAACAATTTTGCCCGACATTTTGAATACCTGCTCTTTGGCGTCCCAGGCATCGTTGGAATTAAACTCAATTCCCAATGTTGTTGCCAACATACAAGCAGCCAAATCTTCGGTATAGTCGCTTACTTTTTCGTCTTTTTCTCCAAAAGAATGATGTTCCGAAAGATAGCCGTACTGGGTTTCATCGGCCGGAATGGCGCACCCGATAGAAGCCGCAACTAATCTGTTTGGCTCGTTTGTTTCATTTCTCGCCATCACGCAAAAAACAATTTGGCCCGGATTTAAGAGGGGCAGGCCTTTTTCTTTTGGAATTTTTTTGCATCCGGGCGGCACTATGCTGGAAACCCCGACTAAATTAAATTTGGCTATGCCCGCATCTCGCAAAGCCAGCTCAAAAGAAGTAAGCCGCTCTTTCGCAATCCCGACGCCTTTGGTAAAAAAGAAATTCTTAGGAATCATATTCTTAAAAATTATTTATAATAATTTAATATGTAAGAATCCCGAGCGTTGTCTACATCCCGCCCTTCCTTTTTAGATGCTTTTAAGAAAAAAGTGTAAACAACGCGTCTAATTCTTACATTTAATAATAGCACGGCGGAAAAAGAAAACAACTTTTCTAATTACCTTGAATTACGAAATGCTTTCTTGGTATTTTCTTCAAATTTCAGAGCGAAAATTTGATAGAACGAGGAAGCATATCCGATGGATATGCTTACGAGTTATAGCAAATTTGCAGCTGAAATTTGGAGAAAAGACCAGGAAATTCTCTTTTTATTTGGCATTTCGCAATTCAAAATATATACATGGGTTGGTTAGAAAAACCCGCGATCGCGTGTTTTTCTAACCAACCTGCTTGCAACGAATTTTGCGCGATATAATTTTTAGTTACCGCTCAATCAGTTTGATAATTGAAAAATTAAAAAATTGATAATTTATTAAAAATTGAGAATTGAGAATTCATTTTATTATTTGTATTTCCTCTTCCAATTCCACTCTAAATTTATTTTTAACTTCTCTTTTCGTTATTTTTATCAATTCTAAAACATCGCTTGCTTTGGCGTTTCCTAAATTAATAATAAAATTTGCGTGCTTTTCAGAAATCTGGGCGCTTCCTATTTTCCTTCTCTTTAATCCGCATTTATCAATCAAATAAGATGTCGGAATAATCCCCTTCTCGTTAAATCGTCTTAACTCTGGAAATTCGTTTAGTAAATTTTGATTTTTGAAAATTAATTTTTGAGACTTAAGATTTGAGATTTGATTTTTAAATACGCACCCAGCTGAACGAAAATCCAAAGGATGGTTCTTCGCCCGGTAGTTTATGTTCTCTTTAATCTTTTTCTGAATTTCATCTTTGCTGCCTTCTTTTAAATCAAAAACCGCGGAAATGATTATCAGTTCTTTTCTCTTTTTAAAAATTGTTTCCTTATTTGAAAATAAGCATTCTGCCTTTGAAAATTTAATTATTTTCCCGCTATTTATATTGACAACCTCAACCTCTTTTACAGAATCTTCTATCGCTGATCCAAAGGCGCCGACATTTCCATATATCGCCCCTCCGACACTTCCTGGAATCCCAGCCGCCCATTCCAATCCAGTCAAAACCGCTTCTGCGGAAAACTCCACCAATTTTTTTAATTCCACCCCCGCCTCGGCATAGATTTTGGAGTTTAAGGCTTGAAAATTAGAACTCCAAATTTTTATCACTAATCCTCTAAAGCCCTTATCTGAAAATAAAACATTGCTTCCTGCCCCTAAAATAAAAAAGGGCAAACCGCGATCTTTGACGTATGACACAGCTTCTATTAAATCGTTTTTATTTTTCGCAATAAAAAAATAATCAGCGGGCCCGCCGATTTTAATCGTAGTAAAATCTTTTAAAAATACACTCTCTTTAATCTCCATTGAAGATTGAATGGGATGGGCCCGCCCGCATCGCTATATGGACAAGCTCGCTTGCGAAACATTGCGGGCGGGCCAGGAGAGTTAACTCCAAACTAAGTCTTTAGTGAGTGCTACCTCCTGACCCAATTTTATTATACAAATATCGCATAAAAAAACAACAAGCCTTGCTCGAGGAAGGCTTGCTGTCGACTTAGAGGAGTTCCTTTCGGACGCTCACTATTTTGATATTAGCAAATCAAAATTATTTTGTCAACCCCGTTAGGAATCACGCCCGCTCCGATGGATGTCGAAGCGCTCGAATGGCCTGCGGGGCAGGCTATTTCTAATGGGGTCAATCCCCTATCTGCCTAAAATCTGTTTTATTTTAAGCAAGGTTTTGGTTCCGACAATGCCTGTACCATTTTTAAAACCCAAAGGAGTTAAAATATCTTTCGCGTATTTTTCCTGAAATTTAATCAATGCCTTTCTTGTAAACGTTCCGAAGCGGGTTGTCTCATTACCTGAAGAGCCGGGTCCTGAATCCGTTAATTTTGTATCAGGATCGGAATTCAATAAAATCTGTAGATATTTGACATCATCTGAGGCATCTCCGGGCCTTAACACTTTCCCAAAAGAAAAGTTTGACGGAATACCGGTTATTGAAACAGCTGTTAATCTCAGCTGATTCAATAAAGTTTGCAATTGCTGGATTACCGACAAAAATTCGGCTATCTTTACCCGAAGTTCGGCTGTCGTCATTTGAGAGATTGCCTTTTCAAGGTTAGGAATTTTAATCTGGCTCAAATCTATCTCTTTTGCCGGTTCTGCTGGAGCCGCTGTATTCTGGATTTGAACCTGCTCTTGCAATTGTTGCTGCTGGGTTGGTTGCTGCGATGATTGCTGTTGGACGGCTTGCAAAGAAACCGCTCCCCCTCCGCTACTTGCCGCCTGAGTTGCTGCCGAGGCAGTGGAAGTCCAGGAAGAATCACCTGACGCGTTCGTGGCTTTAACCCTGTAATAATAAGTAGTGCTCGCGCTTAAATCCGCATTGGCGTAAGAAGCGACATTTGCCGCAGTAGTAGTAACCAATGTTGCGCTCTCCCAGCCCGAATCGCTGGAATTCCTGTAAATCTTAAACCCTGTCTCATTGCTGGAGTTGTCTGTCCATGCCAAGCCAATTCTTGAAGAGCTTTGTTCAGAAGCCGTTAATCCGGAAGGCGCTGTGGGTACGCCGCCCTCTCCAACCGGACCCCCGGATGAAAAGTGGTCTGTCTTGATAATTAAATTATTATTCGTTGTATCGCGGATAACTGTATCGTAATTTTCCCAAGTGCCGGTTGTCTCGTTGAAATATTTCGGAGTAATGCTGTCTTCTGAATAGCCCGCGCTTTCAATCAAGTCCTCGTTATACGGCATTGTGATTGTTATACTCTGAACCAAATCGCTTATTTCCTGTCCGTCAGAGTCCCTGGCGGTAAATTCATAAGTTATGCCTATTGGCTTTTCTTTTGAGTCCGGCTTCACATCAACGGTTGGAGTCACGGTTACTGTTACAGTGCCGCTAGTAGCTATGCTACCTGCTGGCATATCAAGCGTTAAACCATCGGACAAAGTAAGGGTTTTTGTTTGGGTAGAATCAAAAGTAACTGTCTTTGCGTCAGGTATGGTTAAGCCGGTCGTAACCAATGCTAAATTCTGAGTCTCGGTTGCCGCGTCCACTGCCACGCTGGTTTCAGCCGACTCGTAAAGAACATCACTAGAACCGCTGCTAATTTTAGCCGCTGCCACTAAATGCCATGTTTCTCCCTGATTAACTTTTATGCTGTAAGAACCGTTTGTGGAGACCGTTCCATTTCCCCGCCCGCTGTCTGACCAGGCTCTTACATAACTTGATTGGTTAACGCCGTTAAGAGTGACATAGCCCGAAATCGTGGCGTCTGATGCCTTAAACTGCAAGTTATTTCCGCTTGAAGTAGCATCGGAAGCAACAACCACCGTGGCTTTATCAGGATTAATAAGGTCTCTTGTGTCCCATGGCGGAATCCCGGCTCCTATATTATAAGTTCCGGCATTAACATTAATTGAATACAAGCCGTTGGCATCGGTAAAATCGCCGACTCCCGGACCTCCAGGGCCGTTAAATTCTGTCACCATAGCAGACGAGCCGTAATCGGCAAAAACCCAAACCCCGGACATAGCAGAACCGTCAGAGTCAGTGACAGTTCCCGTAATAGTGGCGTCCAATTCTTTAACTTCAAAATTAAGAGTATTCGCGCTCCCGCTGGTAATCGTAAGTTTACTATTAGAAGAAACAATCATATACTGGCTTGCCCCAAAACTCATAAATGGGTCGACAAAAGCATTAACATACCAGCTTCCGGCTGAAACGCTCAAAGAATAAGCGCCTGTGCCAGAGTTTGATTCAGTCATCTGCCAGCCGCCGCCAACTTTATCGGCATTAACTACTGCCCTTAATGCCACGCCCTCTCCTACGTCATAAGAATCATTATTGTTGTTATCTTTATAAAAATTACCTGAAATCGTAGCGTCGTTTTGAATAACCACTAAATTGACATCAGTAGTGGAGTTTGAAGTCACGGTAACTGTTTGAGTCGCGGAAAGAGTATAATTTGAGCCGGGCGGAGTCCCGATCCCAATTTCATAAGTCCCAGCCGGAACCTTTAATTCAAAAGCGCCATTATAAAGCCCTGTGCCCATTCCTTTTTCCATACCCGGACCAACCATGCCTCCGCTACTGGAACTAGCCGCAGACATTCCTGATTTTGTCATCATATCATCCAGAGGCCCTCCGAAATCAAGCATATCATTAAGGCTGGTGTCTCGTACCCAAACCCCGCCAAAAATATCTGTCGCCAGATCCCCGCTGGCAGAACCCTTTCTCACTTTTCCCTTAATAGTGGAGTCAGCCAATTTTAAGGTAAAATCATTATTCTCTTTTGTTTCGCTTGCCTGAACAGTCACAGCTACAGGCCCTCCCTGATAAACATACTGATTAGACATCGGCATAACCATTACATTCCAATTTCCGGAAGACACGGTAATATCGTAAGATCCTGTCGTATCAGTATAAGTCATACCCCAGCCCGGCGCCGCCACCTGATAAGTATTAACAACCACATTTTGAATCGGACTGCCTGCTTGGTCCTGCACTCTTCCTTTTATGTGGCTATTCTTAGCTTTTAATGTTAAAGTTCCTGCGTCAGATGTTGAATTGGCGGCAACTGTCACCATTTTTTCATCCGGAGAACCAAATGTTTGCATTATATCGCCTGGCGGAAAAGCAGTTACTCTATAGGTCCCGGCCGCCACTTTAATTGAAAATCTACCGCTTGAATCAGTGCTTCTGCCATTACACATTCCTTTGTCCTGGCAGATGCTCACCCAGCAATTATTCACAGCCGTTGCGTCCGCTTTTTTAACATAACCATAAATAATAGCGTCTGTCGGAGTTACAGAAAAATTCTTTGTTTGAGTTGGGCTTGAAGCGCCGAATGTAAGCCGAGCTGACGACTCTGTGTAGACCCAGTCAATATCGCTCCCCCAATCAGGTCTTACATCAACCCACCAGGAACCATCGGATAATTTCAACGAATAATTGCCGCTGCTGTCTGTTGTCGCCTCAACAAATCCGCCACCCATATCTTTATGCGCCTCCACTTTAGCATTGGCAACCGCAGTGGTTCCTGATTTTTTCACCCAGCCGGAAAGCGTATTGCTCGGTTCCTGCAATTTAATTGTGTTGTTTGTGACATTTGTGCCGGAGATAGTTCCCACGCCGCTGGTTACCACAACCTGCAAATCAGAAGACGCGACTAAACCCTGTCCCCAAGGCATATTAACTTCCAAAGTATATGTCCCGTCGCTCAACCCGCCAAGCGTGAATTTGCCGCTGGAATCAGTATTGCTCCCTTTTGGCTGAACCCCCCAATTAGTAGGATTATACGCCATAACCCAGGCGTTTTGGACAGCGGTAACATTATCTGGTTTTACAATCGTGCCTCGCACTTGAGGCATGGAAAGACGGACAGTTCCTAAATCAAGATTTTCCGTGCCAGCCGCCACAGCGGCAGAGACCGTAATATCCGCCTGAGTTGACGAAAAAGGACTGCCCCAAGAAGAGTTATATTCAATAATATAATCCCCTGCCGCCACTCCGCCGATTGAGAATACGCCGCTTGCGTTCGTATTCGCGCCATAAGAAGCGCTGGGACCGCCAACTCCAAATGTTTGAGGCCTTATATTTATCCAGCCCCATTGGACAGCTGAATCAAAGTCCGCTTCGCTAATTCCCAGATTAGCGTAAGCCGCGTTCCAAAGAGGAGTTTTTAATGTCCCGGTGATGTTCGGAGATGTCAGGCGGACAATAATATTTCTGGCAGAAACAGCTGTGAACCCGGCGGCTGAGCTTGTAACATCGCCATTGGCAGCCACTGTGATTGTATAAGTTTTCCGAGAATAACTTGAACCCCAATTAGGCATTACTTCCATTTCATAAGTCCCGGCGCTTACAGAACCAAAAGCAAATTGGCCGTTGCTGTCTGAATTAGCCCACTGAGAAGCGCCTGTCATGCTATTCGGCTGGCGCAAACCCAAACTTGCCTGTTGTCCTACGCTGCCGGTTGGACCATAAACAACTCCTGTCAAACCTGTTTCAGCAGGGTTTGCCATTCTAATATCATTTAAGTTGGTTGCTCCTCCGGAAACACCGGTAACAGCTCCTCCTGAAATTGTAACTATGATAGTAGACGGCGCTCCGTAAAGATTGCCCGGCGATAAATTAAGAGTTAATTGCCATGTCCCATTTGGCACTGTGCCTATTCCAAATTGGCCTTGAGAATTAGTATTCCCCCAATAACAGGTTCCTGATATTTGGTACGGACAAACCTGAACTCCGATATTTTGCTGGCCTGCCACCCCTGTTGGGTCATAGACTTTACCAGTGACATTAGGGGCGGACAAAGTAATATCCCCTAAATTTTTTCCGTTGGCAATGTCGCTGGTGGAAATTTCAACCGACCCATCATAAGAAGAATAGCTTGCCGAAGGAGAATCAACATGTAAATTATATGTCCCTGTTTCTGATACTGCAAATCTGAATTTTCCTTCTGTGTTCGTATTAGCTCCTATCCAAACTCCGCTTTTGTTAAAATTCACCCAAAGCCCTGTTTGAGCGCTGCCGCCCGCCATCACTCTGCCGAAAATATTAGGCACAGCTAACCGCACTCCGCCCGTAATAGTTGAATCAAGGTTGGTAAGGGACTCCGCAACATTAACACTGGCATATGTTCTCTTGCTATAGCCGCCAAAAATATTATCTCCCCAAGGCGCTTCAACTTCTAATATATAATCGCTTCTTGCCGATACTCCAAAGCTAAAGACGCCATTAGAATCAGCGTTTGTCCATTGGGAAACACTCCAATCAGAAGTATGAATGCCGACATGAGCATTAGGAACGACCGTGTCAGGAGAAGGATTGGCATTAATATCGGAATAAGCAACGCTGGTTGGCGTCTTAACTGTTCCAGTCACATTTTTGCCTGTAAATCTAATTGTTTGGTTTAAGGCAGAACCGCTTTGGCTAATAGTGAGGTTTGAAGTACCTTTCATATAAAGATAAGGGGAAACATTGTAGAAATTATTCGGATCTGCTTCTATTGTGTAATAATTAGAAGAACTTGCGACTGGGACATATGCCCTGAAAAATCCTGATTTATTGGTAATTGCTCTTTGCTGGACCGACCAGGAATCGTTGTGAGTAGTGACAGTTACTTTATTCATTCCTGTATCGCCTGTGGGCGGCTTAATATAGCCAGTAATATTTGCTATTGCAAATGCCTTGGCGCTAGCATTTGTTATTGTATTGGCCGCAACAGTCTGCAAACCAATTGCAGTCGGAGCTCCTTCACTAGCGCCGGCCGGAGTAGTGAATCTTACATCGTAAGAACCTGTCTGACAGCTACTGTTTGAATAACCAGTTACAGCGTAGTATCCGTTGCCATGGCTTTCTGTCTGGCCATAGATAGCGCCCCAGATTTCCAAGCGGATAGGGACATTGTTTTGGTCGCTTCCGACCCCTGCGCTTGAATTTGTTAATATACCTTTTATCGCTCCGCAACTTGCGGAATAAACCGCAAAATATTTTCCATTGGAATATTCATTATCTCCCTTATTCTTTATTAAAAGATTATTATTGCCTACTGACACATCGCTGGGAATTGTAAAAACAATTGTTTCAGAGTCAGTGGGCGTAACTGTTTCTAGCAAACTGCCCATATTATAAATCTGGACATAATTACTTGTGTCAAATCTCAAGCCATGAATCGTGATTTGCTCTCCAGCCTTGCCGCAAGGATAACCGTAACAATTATTTGTTCCAGCCGTGCCAGTTGTATTCGCCATATAATTTATAAGAGGGTCTGTTGACGCGGCCACTGTCCCGGTCTCGGTATCTTCTGTCATTATCTCTAAACCGGTATTAGCGACATTGCTTACTGTCAAGCTGTAATTATCTCCTTCTGTCAAATTAAGACCGGAAATATAAGCTGTTCCGTCTGTAGGGCCGCTGGCGTAAAAAATAACTTGATAATCCGACAACCCGGCTAAAGGATAAACCGTGGTAGGGCTAACGCCCGTGCCCCACTTCAATAGATAATTTGAAAGATTTCTGGCGCTATTCGCGTAATTATCTTGGCCGGAAATAGCGCTTACAATGTCCGACTGGTTAAAAATTATGGTCGCTGATGTGGTGGTAATTGAAACCGAACTTACGGTCGGAGCGGCCGCCAAGACAAAATCAGCTGAAAATAAAACAGCGGCAAAAACCGCTGCGAACGCAAAAATATTTTTTGAAAATAACCGCGCTTGTTTTTTGTCAGTCATATTATTATTAAAAAAAATCCGGGCGTTAAAAATTACCCGGTTTTTTTATGGTTAAAATTATTAAAAATTAATAAAATAAGAAGTTTAACTTCCCGCATTTATTTATTATACCACAATTCCAAAAACCTGTGTCAACACCCCCCCCTGTGGAAAACTTATTTTGCCAATAAGAAGTTAATCTTATTTTTAGTGGCAGGGCCGACAAAGCCGGTTCCTTTTGATAGACCGAGGGGCGTTAAAATTTCAGAAATATATTTCTCTTGAAATCTTGCGACTGCCGCTTGAGTTAAACGCCCGAAATAACCAGTAATCAGCCCCTCCGGATAAATTTCCGCTTTCTGGGATTTCAGAACCTCTTGCAAACAAGAAACCTCTATTCCCCTCGCGCCGAAAGAAAGATTATTTAAAATTTTAGCGCAGGAAAAATTCTTCTTGCCCAAAGCGACATCTATTTGAATTTGAATTTTGACGATTTCATTTTTTAAAAACTCAATTCTCGCCAAAAGTTCTTTTATTATAGCGTCCTCCTGATCAGAACTGCTTTCTTTTATAGAAACTGTGTATGTAAAAGGATAAGTGGAGTCAGGCCCGTCGAACCCGGAAATCTTTGTCTGCAAAGAAGGGATTATAATTAAAGATATATTTTTAGAGCCGAAATCAGAAATATAAAACTCGCCTTTCTGGTCTTGGTCTAATAGAAGATATCTTAAAGAAAAAAATCCTTTGTCGTCCTGCGTTAAATAAGGAATTTTAAAATTCAAACCGGCTAAGCTCTCAAATCGCAATTTCAAAATTCCATTTCCCCCGATAAACTTCTGCCAGCTCCCTGCCCAATTTTTCGCGACATCAGTCACAGACAAAGAACTGCTGGCAGACAGCGGCAAAAAATTAATGTCCGGACTTAATCGAAAATTCCGCAAATTATTATTCAGATAGCAAAACTCCTTGCCAAAAGAGCAGTTATTTAGAAATAGAGCCACTGTCCAATTAGTGAATATCTGTTGGAAATCCTCTTTAAATCCGTTTTTTTCCAACGCCCAATTTATACTCGAAATGCCAACCATATCTGTTTTCAGGGAATCAGATAAAGTGTTTATTCCATAGTTGCCAGCCAAATACTGAGTAAAAATATCTACTACCCCGTAATCATACTTCCTGCCCAGCCATTCAGTAAGAGAATCGTTCGGTTTTTCTAAAAATGCTTTAACTCGTCTCTCCAGATTGCTGCCTTGATAGATATCGTCATACCCTAAAATCGTTGCCGCATATTCTGCCCTTGCTTCATTAAGCCATGTTTCTTCTGAAACATTGCGCGCCCTGTCTTTTTGATTAAAAGTTATTAAGTGGACAAATTCGTGGCCAAGCAATTCTTTCAAAATCGGCTTATCAACTTGGTCAATCGTCAAATAAACCATTTCCTTTTCATTTGACTCCGGAATCTGGATTCTAAGATATTCGTCCGCTGTCCTAAAATATCCGCCAGCCCCATCCTTCATTTGATGGAATAAAATAGAAATCCTTTCGTCCCCGTCAATGCCAGGCCTCCATTCATCTCCAAAAACAGAAGTAAGCTCGGGGTAAATTTTAACATCAAACTCTAAAGATAAATTATCAAGATTTTGCAGAATTTCGCCTTGTTTTGGATATCCACGGGAATCCCACCAGCTTTTTTCAATATAAAAATAAATTCCCGGCGAAGTTTTTACTAATGTTGCCATTACATCAGTCCTGCCCGACAGGTCATAATCCGGGTCAACATTGAATTTTAAATCATTGGCAAAAACCGCAGCCGGCAAAACCGCTAAAGAAATAGAAATAACGGAAATAAAAATAAAATAGAAATCCTTACAAAATTTTACGAGATTGTATATTTTTGCTTCGCAAAAACCTCGCAAAATTTTAGGATTTATATATTTCCATCCGTCCCTCGCTTTGCTCTGGACTACGGGCTTGCGTTCATACGCGATCCTACGCTCGCAGTATTCACGCAAGAAAATATAAAAATTGTTTCTACGCATATTACATTTTGTAATTTTAACATATAAACGAAAAATAATAAAAATCTCGCGCTGGTCGGTTAGAAAAATCCGCGATCGCGGGTTTTTCTAACCGACAAGATAAATCATTAATTTTCATCAACCTCGTATGGTTTATAAGAGGGTATCTCTTCTTTCAGAATATCCTGCATCTCTTCTTTACTGTTTCTCGCCGCGGCCGCTTTCAGTTTTTCAATCGCCTGCTTTAATTTTTCTTTATCAACAGCAGAAAGATTGGCTTTGAAAATTTTCTGGTTTTGAGTGGAGACCGCGCCCTCTTCGGCGGTAAGCATTTCTTCAAAAAGTTTCTCGCCAGCCCGCGGCTTTGTAAAGACAATAGGAATATCCTTGTCAGGTTTAAACCCGGAAAGGAAAATCATCTCGCGGGCCAAGTCCAAAATTTTTATCGGTCTTCCCATATCCAAAACAAATACTTCTCCGCCTCTGCCCATAGCTCCTGCTTGCATAACTAAAAGACACGCTTCCGGTATCAGCATAAAATATCTTTTCATTTCAGGATGGGTAATTTCCACAGGCCCTCCTCTTTTTATTTGTTCTTTGAAAATAGGAATCACGCTCCCTCGGCTACCTAAAACATTGCCGAAACGAACTGAAACAAACTTGGTATTATTTTTTTGATTAAGCGTCTGACAAAGCATCTCCCCTATTCTTTTTGTCGCGCCCATAATTGATGAAGGATTTACAGCTTTATCCGTTGAAATAAAAATAAATTTTTCCGTTCCGAAATTCAGCGCCGTTTCAGCAATAATTTTCGCGCCAAAAATATTATTTCTTATGGCTTCATCGGGTTGTTTTTCCATTAACGGCACATGCTTATAAGCGGCTGCGTGAAAAACAATATTGGGCCTACATTTGTTAAAAATTCGCCTTATTTTCTCCTCCTCGCATATATCCGCAACCAATGATGTTATTTTCAAGTGTGGAAACTTATTTTTAATCTCTTCAGAGATATTAAATATCCCTGTTTCATCCTGGTCTAAAAGCAAAAGCAAAGAAGGTTGGAATTTCGCTATCTGCCTTGTTAATTCAGAACCGATTGATCCTGCGGCGCCGGTAATCAAAACTTTTTTATCCCTGATAAAATCCTCTATTGATTTTTTATCTAAAAATAAAGAAACAGGGTCTCTACCAAGTAAATCCTCAACCTGAATTTGACGAAGATCTTTGATAGAAATCTGTCCGCCAATAATTTCATTTAAGGTTGGAACAATCTTGATATTTTGAAGCCCCGCTTTTCTGCCCAGCCCGACTGCTATTTTTATTGTATCTGAACCGGCTGACGGCAAAGCGATAATCAACTGCTTTATTTCGTTCTTGCTTGCGATTTCAGGTATATCCTTGATTTTGCCCAAAACCTTAACTCCATGTATGGTTATTCCTGATTTTACGGGATTATCGTCAACAAAACCAATTGGAAAAAACAGGCTATTTTTCAAATTAATCATATTCCTTAGAATCTGCTCTCCCGCGTCGCCCGCTCCGACAATCAAAACCTTTTGCGCTTTGTTTTTCTCTTCCTTTCTAAATAAAGAGATCCAAACCCTTTTTGAAAAACGAATTCCTCCGCAAAAAACAAAAATCAAAAAACAGCTGATTATAATAATAGAGCGCGGAAAGCCCTGAAAAAATTGCTGGCCGCTAAATATTAAAAAAACAGCGGTCAAAAAAAAGAAAATAGTTATTATTGCCTTGAACAGCGCGATAAGCTCGTGAGCGCTTACATACGACCATGAAAAAAAATAAAGCCGGAAAAAATAAAAAATAGGGATAGAAAAAAGCAAAGACAAAATAATTATCGCAAGAATATTTCCGTTTTCAAAATACTGAGAAGGAATTTGGCCGTCAAATCTTAAAATAAACGCAAAAACAACCGACAATGTTATTAAAATTATGTCAGCTGACAAAAAAAATAAAAACCGGATTTTTGTGTTCCGCCTTAAAGAAAACATAATTACTTTGAATTACGAAATGCTTTCTTGGTCCTTTCTCCAAATTTCAGAGCGAAAATTTGATACAATTATGAGCCGTATGCAAAGCATACGGCGAATAATTATATTTAATATAATTCCTCGCTCGGTCGGAGTAAGCGAAAATGTGTTTTCGTTTACTCCTCCCTCCCTTCGTAATTATATTTGATATAATTCCTCGCTCGGTCGGAGTAAACAAAAATGTGTTTTCGTTTACTCCTCCCTCCCTTCGTAATTATAGCAAATTTGCGGCTGAAATTTGGAGAAAAGATCAGGAAATTCTCTTTTTTATTTGGCATTTCGCAATTCAAAGTAAATACTTTAAGCCCCTTATTATTTTTTTTAAGTTTCTTACTACAAAATCAATTTCTTCTTCGGTTATATTGTTAAAAAACGGTAAAGCGATTGTCCGCTGGCTTACGCTTTCGCAAACAGGGAAATCCTTTTTTTTATAATTAAACATCTTCCGATAAAACGGCTGAAGATGGATTGGATAAAAATAATTTGAACATTGGACTCCCCTATCTGACATTTCACTGATAATTCTGTCCCGTTCTTTTCTGGAAAATTTTTCGGATAGCTTCGCGACATAGACAAATCTGCTTACCTTGACATTAGGGCTGATATAAGGAATTTCAATTTCTGGAAAATCCTTTAATTTCTCATTATAAAGTTCTGCTATTTTTTCTCTTTTCTCAATGATTTGGCTGATTCTTTTTAATTGGTTAATTCCTAACGCGCAACTCATTTCATCTAAGCGATAATTATAGCCCAGCCGGATATGCTCCAGCCATTTGCCGCCATTATTTCTCCTCCCTTGATTCGCCATACTCCGGCATAAATCGGCGATTCTCTCATTATCTGTCAAAATAATCCCTCCCTCGCCTGTAGCAATCTGTTTATTCGGATAAAAAGAAAAAATCGCCGCATCGCCGAAAGACCCGCACTTGCGCCAAACGAATTTTGCCCGGCTTGAGAGAATTCGCGGCTTCTTTTTCGAAAAATTTCGGATTTGAGATTTATATTTATACTCCGACCCTAACGCTTCCGCCGAATCCTCAATAAGAAAAAGATTATGTTTCTTTGCGATTTCTGCCAAAACATTCCAATCAGCCGAATGGCCAAAAACATCCACCGCCAAAATCGCTTTTGTTTTGGGAGTTATCGCTTTTTCAATAAGTTCGGGATTAATATTAAGAGTCTCGTTCCCGATATCAACGAAAACCGGCTTCGCGCCTTCATATATAATACAGTTTGAGGAAGAAATAAAAGAAAAAGGAGTCGTGATTATTTCGTTGTCATTTTTTATACTTAAAGCTCTTACAATCAAATGCAGACCAGCTGTTCCGCTACTTACTCCAACAGCGTATTTCACGCCCGCATATTCAGCAATTTTTTCTTCAAATTCTTTTAGCTTTGGCCCCAAGGACAAATAAGGGGTTTCCAAAATATTCAAGACCTCTTTTCTGTCGTCGTCCGCAATATCCGGCTTAGAAAGCGATATCTTCATAATGTTATAGCAGTAATAATAACTCCTGCCGCCACAAATAAAAATTGAATGGAATAAAAAACAAAAAGCGTTTTTTGAGCAGAGAATCCTTTCTGAAGCAATCTGTCATAAAAATGACTTCTGTCTCCTAAAAATATAGACTTTTTTCTTAAAATTCGCCTAATATTTGTGAAAACTCCCTCAAAAATAGGAACCCCAACAATAAAAATAGAACCAACCAAACTTAATATATTATAATGTTTTGAATAAAAAGACGCCAGAACAACCAAAATAAAGCCAATAAAATAAGCGCCGGAATCCCCCATAAAAATTTTAGCAGCTGGAAAATTAAAAGCCAAAAATCCTAAAACAGCGCCTAATATAACCGCGGAAAAAAATAAAGAAAAAATGTTTCCCGAGATAGCAGATAATGCGATAAATCCGACCAAGGAAATTGCCGCAAGCCCAGCCGCCAATCCGTCCATTCCATCTTGATAATTGACGGCGTTAATAAAAATAAAAATATAACCGGCAGTCAAGAAAATCCCCAGGTAGATATTGCTAAAAAAACTAATTCTTAATCCGCCAAACATCAAAAAAATAGACGCCAGAAGAGAGAGAATAATTAAAAATAAAAACTTCCGGCAAGGTTTAATTTTTGAAATATGCTTCCACCTCAAATCGTCCCAAAATCCCAATAAAAAAATAACCGCGGCGCTCAGTATAATTCCAACAATTTGCAAATAAAAATTTTTATAAAAAAAACTTGCTAAAACCAACCCGGCTATCGCAGATAAAATCATCGCCAATCCGCCCAAATACGATATCGGAAGTTTATGAATTTTCAGCGCGTCTCCCCATGGAATATCAAAAAATTTTCCCTTCTCTGATATTTTTAATAAAAATATTATTAAAAACAGCGAAATCAAAAAGGAAATAAAAAATAGTAAAAAAATAAATCCGAACATATTATTTTATATAATACGCGTAAACGCGCGAAATATAGTTTCCGTGGATATTTATGTTTTTAACAAACCTAAAACCGCTTTTTTCATAAAACTTAATGGCAGGCGTTAAACTTTCGCCGACAATGACCTTGAAACTGCCAATTTTCCTATTTTTCATCTCATATATAAATCTCGCGAGCATCTGGACAGCTATCCCTTGCCCTTGAAATTCGTTTATTACGGCTATAGTTAAAAGTTCAGCTTCAGGCAAGCTGTTTCCTTTTTTAGGATAAAACAAGACTTCTATTATTTTTTTAATTTTTTCTAAATTAAAAATTTGAGGAGAAAGAGAAAAAAACGCTGTAAAAAAATGGTTTTTCAAAAAATAACGAAAAAATTTGTCCAAATTCACGGCTCCCGCAATAAATCCGGTAATTTTTCCATTCTCTTCATCAACAACACAAAAACTAATTTTTGACTTAATTATGGCTAAATAAACTTTCTCCAAAAAACCGCTTCCAAGCCCGCTCAAAAAACCTTTATTTATTTCTTTTTGGTGAATATCGGCAATCTGTTCGATGTCGTCTTTTTCGGCTAAACGGATAATCATAGTTTCTCATTGATCAATTTTTTATACCCCTCTTCCATTCTACTAAAAACCAATTTTTCATCAAATTGTTTTTCAACTTTTTCTCTCCCGACCGATCCCATTTTCTTTCCGATTTCCGGATTTTCCAGGAGATAAATTATCGCATCAGCGAGTTTTTGAGGATTTTTAACCGGAACCAAAATCCCGGTTCTGTTATCGTCCACCGCTTCTCTGCATCCCCTTATGTCGGTCGCGACCACGGGCATTTTCATTGCCGACGCTTCCAGTATTGAAAGCCCTATTCCTTCCCGATGGGAAGGCAAAACAAAAATATCCATTAAAGAATAAATATCAACTATGTCCGTTCTTTCCCCTAAAAATAAAATGCTTTTTTCTATGCCATATTCTTTGGCGGCATCTATGTTTATCGCGTCTTTTTTTTGCTGTTCAAGCGGTCCGGCTATCAAAAGCAGCGACTCGGGAAATCTTCCAATAATTATCTTAAACGCCGCAAAAAGGTCCAAATATCCTTTCTCTTCAACTAATCTGGCGACAATCCCGATAACTTTTTTTGAGCTTCCTATGCCCAATTTTTCTTTTTTATTTTTAATAAATTCTTGAGAAAATATTTCCGGATTAAATCGTTCAAGATTAATCCCGTCGCCTGAATACTTGATTAAATCCGGGCCGCAAATTTTCTCTTTAATCATTGTTCCCACATCTTCCTTGTTAACTGAAAAAATCAAATCGGAACAAAATGCCTGTATTTTTTCCGTTAAAATGAAAAATACTTTCTTTGGCCAATGATCGCTTTCTTGAAAATACAGTCCATGTATTGTGTTGACAATTATCGGCGCGCCTGCCATCTTCGCCCCTAATTGAGCTAAAAAACCCGCTTTCGGAGTATGAACATGGACAATATCAAATTTTTCTTTTTTGAAAAAAATAATCAGCCGGAATAAAGCGACTAAATCAGAAAACGGGCTGATTTTTCTTGTCATTTTAATGGTCTTGACTTTAATACCCTGTGATTCAATCTCTTTAATCCATTTTCCGTCGGAACAAACAGCCGACATTTCGTAGCCATTCTTTTGTAAATTTTTTATCTGATTCAATAAAAGGAATCTAATTGAAGAATCCACTGTGGTCGCATGGCAAACTCTAATTTTTCCGTCTTTAAATTTACGACCATATCTGGCGAAGCCAAGCGGAATCAGACAAAGAAGAGATAAAAAAGCTGGCATCCGAATTCTAGTAACTACGCCGAAATTATTTATGAAAAGCGCTAAAACAATAAAAACGCCAAACCCGAAAACTGCTAATGGAAGAGCGTGCCTATAACGCCTTACAGACGCGATTATTCCTTGTATTATAAAGAAAAATAAAAAATACCAAGGCAATGTTTCAATCAAGGCGATAAAGTGCCGGGCATATCTCATCTGAAAAGGAAAAGGGCCCAACACAACAAAAATAAACGCTTTCAAGTAATTTTCTAAAAATTTTAAGGGATGACCGAATTCCGTTTTAACTATAATTGAAAAACCGCTGCTAGTGTCGGCTTGAACGGGCGGAGCAGTTTCCTGAATTTCTGGCTGAGAAATCGGAAGTTCGGATTGAATAAGCGGGGGTTTAGATGGTTCCGGCAAAATTAAATTTTTCTGCTCAATGGGCGGTTCCGATAAAGTTAAAATTTCTGGTTGGACGGGCGGCGTATACGCCACAGATGGCGGATAAACTCTTTCCCTATAGAGAACAACTTGCTGAGGAGTAATAAAACCCTTAATAGTAGCTATTCCATAATAACCTTGCCCCAAAAGCCAAGGCGATAATCCTAAAATTGGAATTACAATCAAGGCGTAAGCAAGCCTGTCTTTTAAATTCAATTTTGAAAACGCCAGCCAGCAAAGGATGAAAGTAAAAAGCAACACATAACCGATATAAAAACGAAAATGGATTAAACCGGTCAAAACAACAAAAAAGAACAAAAAATCGCGCCAGGAAAAACTTTTTATTAATTTTATCGCGTACAACAATCCCGCCAAAGACAAAAGGATAACAAAAACCTCTCTAATCAGCAAACTTCCATAAAAAATATAACTTGGATAAACAGTCGCCGCCAGCCCGATTAAAAAAGCCCATTTTTTTGAACCGCTTATTTCTCGAACTATCAGATACAAAAAAATAATGGAAACGGCAAAAATCCAGACATTAAATAGTTGGCCTATGAGCATATTCGGCAATGTAAAAGCGTAAATATACCCAATGATTACCGGATAATAATGGCTTATATCAATCCCTTGCAAAGAAAAATTTCCGTTCAAAACTCTTTGGGCTATTTGCTTTGCCAAGTCGTGGTAAAGAATATGGTCGCCATATCCGTTGCTAAATGGCTGAAAATTAGCGTAATAAACAAACAATGCAACCCCTAAGTGGAACAAAAAAGCAATCAGAAAGAGATAGAATAATTCTTTGTCATTGAGCCCGGCTTTAATAAATATAAAAAAAGTAATTAAATTAAGAAAAACAATAAAAAGAATCCCGATACCAAGCGCCTTGTCAAAAAAATAAATAACGCCAAAACCAGTTATAAATAAAATTAGCCAAATTAATTTTTTCTCAAGTCCTGAAAAATTCATACTATACCTTAAATTATTATATAATTATTTTTTTAATCATATCCCGCCATTCTTTATTGAATCTCTCAATCGTAAAATTTTTCGCGTAATCATATCCGTCTTCGCCCATTTTCTTTCTCATCTGCGGCCTCGCCAATAAATATTCCGCTTTCTCCCTCAACTGACTGAAGTTCCGACAAACTATTTGCTTTCCGCCTTCCAGCAACTCCCCCATCCCCCCAAGCCCAGACCCAATAACCATGGTCCTGCATAGCATTGCTTCATGGGCGGTCCTGCACCAACCCTCTTCAAATTTTGACATAGCCAAAACAATTGACGACGCTTTTAACAGCTTCAGATAATTTTTATATTCTAAATTCAAATTTCTGGCTGGAATTTTAATTTGTTCTCTCCCGGAAGTAACCAAATATGCATCTAACCCCTTAAGCGCATTATAACTTTCTACCACCCCTTTAGCCCTCTGGCAATTCCCTAAATAAATAATCGGCTTATCCTGAAAATTATATTTTTCTTTGAAATCCAAAATGTCTTTATCCTGAATATTAAAATCGGACAAATTAAACCCGTTATATATTCTATAAACATTTTTATATCCTTTTTTAAAAAAATAATTTTGCCAATATCTGGAAACCGTCACTATCCCATTAACTTTCCGAAGAGCCGGAAAGAAAAACATAATTTTAAGAAAATTTAAAAACGGCTGGGCAAACAAAGAAAAACCAGAAAAATCAAGATGATGAATAACAACTAAATTTTTTCCTTTTGTTTTGTCAAATGGCAGAGTAAGAGTTGAATAAAAATCTCTTATCCACAAATCTTTTTCTCCTTTCATATTAGAAAGGCGGAACAACGACTCTAACAACTTAAACGGCTTTGCTTTTTTGAAAAATTTCGCTTCGCAGTCAACCAAATTCACCTCAAAATATTTTGATAAAAAATTTCTTGCCTCATCGTTATACGCAACGCCGCCATATTTCTTTTTACTGATTTCAATCCATCTTATTGGCATACATTCTTAGTCCGATAGATTTCTTATTTTACTTTGAATTACAAAATGCCAAATAAAAAGAGAATTTCTGGTCTTTTCTCCAAATTTCAGCTGCAAATTCGCTATAACTCGTAAGCATATCCATCGGCCGGATTAAACGGCTCGCAACAGCCAGTTAATTTTATCGCTTGATTTATTGTTTGATTCTCCATATTTTTATTATAAACTAAATTTGCCGCTAAAAACAACGTTCCCAAATATTTATCGTCAATTAAAAACCACGATCGTGGTTTTTAATTGACGATAATTTTTGATTTGTTATACCACAATAAGG
>Ga0209211_10003915_pt1 | contig 23704 bp, 26 predicted proteins | sample RifGroA2_FD_183992 | JGI IMG/M metagenome (GOLD analysis project Ga0209211, IMG submission 183992) | Groundwater microbial communities from Rifle, Colorado, USA - Groundwater A2 (SPAdes) (version 2) | ecosystem: Environmental > Aquatic > Deep subsurface > Groundwater | place: Rifle, Colorado...
ACAACATTTGCACCAATGTGCGGCGCAGGCCGTTCAATTCATCGATATTGCTTTCCACCTCGAGCCCGGCCTCGGCAGGCATGGTGCAGGAGGCCATGGTGCGGCCGTTGATCTTGACCGTGCACACCTTGCAACTGCCGTGCGGCTTGAATTCCGGGTGGTAGCACAGGTGCGGGATGTAGCGCCCGCCTGCCAGCGCGGCCTGCATCACGGTCTGCCCCGGTTCGAATGGGACGGCTGCGCCATCGAGTTGAAAGATGTCAGTCATTTCACGCCATCTCCATTAAAAGCATCATTCCCGCAACAAAAGGTAGCCCGGATGCAGCGTAGCGGAATCCGGGAACATCCATAGCGCCACAAAGCCCCGGATTCCATTGCATTCCATCCAGGCTACGATTCATGCTTCCTCCGGTTTCAGATGTGCACCCGCATCATCGCGCCCGGTCATCTGGCGCGCGCGCGCCAGTGCGCCGTCGAGATCGAAGGCCGGTTCGAATTCCAGCGACTTCAACCGGCTCTCATAAGCGGGGCGGAAATGCTTGAGCGTGTGCAGCACCGGGTTGCAGGCGGTGCGCCCCAGCCCGCAGTGGGAGCTGGTCTGCAACACGTGATCGAGATGTTCGATCTCGCCCAGGTCATACTGCGTGCCGAGCCCGGCGGCGATCTTGTCCATCGTCGATTTCAGCATCGCGGTGCCGACGCGGCACGGCGTGCAGAAGCCGCAGCTCTCGTGCGCGAAGAAATGCACGAAGTTGCGCGCCACCTCGAACAGGTCGCGGCTGTCGTCGAATACCATGAACGCGCCGGCGGTGGGCAAATCCTCGAAGCCCAGTTTGCGGTCGAATTCACTTTCCGCGACGCACACGCCGGAAGGGCCGCTGACCTGCACCGCGTGCGCATTCGCCGCGCCGCAATCCTGCAATACCTCACGCACCGTGACGCCGAACGGATACTCGTAGATGCCGGGGCGCGGGCAGTCGCCGGACACCGAGATCAGCTTGCTGCCGGAAGATTTCGCCGTGCCGATGGCGCGGTAGTTCTCCGCCCCCATCTGTATCGCCAGCGCGGCGCTGCAAAAAGTTTCGACGTTGTCCACGGCGGTCGGCTGTTGCAGGTAGCCGTGCGTCACCGGGAACGGCGGGCGGTTGCGCGGGATGCCGCGCTTGCCCTCAAGCGATTCGATCAGCGCCGATTCCTCGCCGCAGATGTAGGCGCCCGCGCCGAGATGGATCGCGATATCGAAGTCGAAGCCGGGCTGGCCGAGAATGTTCCTGCCCAGCAGCTTGTCGTCGCGGCGGCGTTGCAGCACGGCCTGCAACGGTTCGAGCAGATAGCGGTATTCACCGCGCAGGTAAAGAAAACCGTGCTGTGCGCCGATGGCCAGCGCGCACAGCGTCATGCCTTCGAATACCAGATCGGCGTGAGAGGTGAGCAGCACGCGATCCTTGAAGGTGCCCGGCTCGCCCTCGTCGGCGTTGCACACCACGTAATGTTCTGAACCCGGCGCGTTGCGGCATGCTTCCCATTTCATCCCGGTAGGAAAGCCCGCGCCGCCACGCCCGCGCAGGCCGGAACTCTTGACCGTTTCGATGATGTCTTTGCTGCCGAGTGCCAGGGCGGCGCGCAGTACATCGCCGGGGGCAATGGTGTTGTCGAGCAGCGGGCCGCGGCGGCGGATATTGTCTTCCACGCGAAAGTAGTCGGCAGGCCAGTCGCTTAGCGGCGTTCGGTTGCGGATCAGGCTGCCGATCTCCTGCACGCGCTGATGGGTGAGGCGGGTAATGGCACGCCCGTTGACCAGCATCGCCGGCCCCTGATCGCACATGCCGGTGCAGGATGTGGTGCTGATGCTGACCAGACCGTCTTCCGAGACCTTGCCCGGTTGCAGCCATAACTGCCGGCACGTCTGTTCCATCAGCGCCTGGCTGCCCAGCATGCGGTCGGTGATGTTATCGGAGAACAGCACGCGGTATTCGCCATGCGGCTGCAAATGCAAAAAGGAGTAGAACGTCGCCACGCCTTCGATCCTGACGCGAGGAATATCCAGCCTGGCGCTGAGATAACTTACGGCTTCAGCATGGATGTAACCGGATTGCTCCTGAGCTTCGCGCAGAATTTGCAGCAAGGCGTTCGGATTGCGGGCATGGCGATCCAGTATCGAATCCAGATCAGCCGTATTTATATCGCTATCTGCCACCATAAAAACGCTCCCGTAAGCACGACACGCCGATACGTTTTTGATCTGAATAACTGGCAACACCTGTGTGCCGATTCTATGCCAAGCCTGTGAAACGCCGCAATGCTTTCAAAAGGGCAGCGCATTCCAATTGCCACACTTGCACACCGTGCCATTGTGCCACATGAAATGACGCTTGTGATGAAGTGCGCATCTGCCTGTTCGCATCTGGCCCGTTGCCGCCAATGCAAGAGGTGGCGACGCTGGAGCCCAAGCCAGGCATTGAGCCCAGCGCGACACACCTCGGACAGGTGCTGGGCGGGTTGCAGCAACGTCTGGCCCGCATGGTGTTGCGCGCCGCGTACCAGAATGCGCGCCCGTCGGAATGGATCGCCGGGCGCGCGCACATCCACGCCGTGGAGCTACCCTATACCGTCGGCGGTACGCCACAGGCTGGCGACGCACATTCCGCTCAGCATGAAAGTGCTGGCGCGCGGCGTGATCTTCGCCGATCTTGCCGTGGAGCAGATTGCCGGTCTGGGCGTGGTGCTCGCCGGACTGCTGGATTTGACCGGACAGCCGCTGCTGGTGCAAAAAGTGAAAAGTGTTACCGATTTCTCATTGTTTTATGATGGTAATATGCATTTCGCAGCTGCCTCGGGATTTCTAAGTTCTTACCAACTTTTTGGAGGGATAGGATCATGAGCAACGACAAAAAACTCACCACCATCGGCGGATACCCGGTCGCCGACAACCAGAACGTTTTGACCGCAGGCCCGCTCGAAATTCAGCTCCGCCATATCGACAACTGCCTGAAGGCCGACCCTGAATACGGCAAGGGCGTCGCCAAGGCGACGGGCATTCCCGCTGCATGACGTGTCCGATGCGCTTGCCTGGACAGACCGCCCGGGCAAACCGCCAATTGTCCCCTGAAATTCTGCCGTTGCAATCACTTCAACACTACAAAGGAGAATCGCAATGAAACCAGTCAATACATTCCGGCCGTTCGTGATCGCTCAAGCCTTGCTCGTGTCGATGGGCATATTTCCCGCCGTTGCTGCGGACAAGCCGGTCGATGTCGGCAAGTTCGAGTACGAGTCCGCTTGCGCCATATGTCACGGTTTCAATGGCAAGGGGAGTAGCCCTATGGCAACACAGTTGACGGCACGCATCCCTGACCTGACGGTGCTTGCCAGAAACAACGATGGCGTATTTCCGTTTGATCGTGTGTACCAGGTGATCGACGGACGCCAGGAAGTGAAGGCGCACGGAACGCGCGAGATGCCCATCTGGGGGAGGGCATTCAACCGGCAAACCTCGATATATTTCGAGAACTATCCGCCACACGATATGGAGTCATCCGCGCGCAGCAGAATCCTGGCGCTGACCGAATATCTCTATCGTTTACAGGGCAAGTGAGCTGCGGCAGCAGACCCCTGCAACACTGGGGCTGATGGCCGGTTTCGCCCTGACGATGGTGCTGGATACCACGCTGGGCTGGTAATTTTTATCTTTTCAACAACAAGGAGGAACCAACCATGAACGCCAAAAAAACCAAAGCTCCCGCCATCGACATCGGCATCAGCGACAGTGACCGCGCGAAAATCGCGAAGGGGCTTTCTGCCTTGCTTGCGGACAGCTATACCCTTTATCTGATGACGCACAATTTCCACTGGAACGTCACCGGCCCCATGTTCAATACCTTGCACGTGATGTTCATGGAGCAATACACCGAACAGTGGAATGCGCTCGACCTGATTGCGGAACGCATCCGCGCGCTCGGCCATCCGGCACCCGGAACCTACAAGGAATTCGTCAAGCTGGCGTCGATCAAGGAAATCGAAGGTGTGCCGAAGGCGACGGATATGATTCGCCATCTGGTCGCCGCCCAGGAAGCCACGGCGCGCACCGCGCGTAAGCTATTCACTGCAGTGGAAAAGGCCAACGACCAGCCGACCATGGATCTGCTTACCCAACGTCTGGAAGTTCACGAGAAGACTGCATGGATGTTGCGTAGCTTACTTGAGGATTGAGCAGGCTGTTAAACTGTAAAATGGAGCTTGAAGAGGCGTGTTTTGAAATAAATTAAGGCTTGCTTCTGCACGTACACGGTTGGAAGAGAATCGAGGTATACAGAATGTTATTCTGGATTATCGGATTCAGTGCTTTAGGCAGCATTGGCGCTGTTGCCGGGGCCGCCTTGTTTCTGTTCTTTCCAGAAGGTATCCGCAAGGTTCTCGTCCCCTGCCTGGTCAGCTATGCGACCGGCACCCTGCTTGGCGCCGCCTTCCTCGGCATGATCCCCGCCGGCCTGAAACAAGCTCCGGCGTATGCGGTAATGGCAACGGTGCTGGCCGGCATGGTGCTGTTCTTCGTGCTGGAAAAGCTGGTGCTCTGGCGGCACTGCCACGATAGCACATGCGAGATGCACGGCCGCGCCGGTACGCTGATCCTGATCGGTGACGCCTTTCACAATTTCGTCGACGGTGCGGTCATTGCTGCCGCGTTCCTTACCTCGATTCCGCTGGGGATCGCCGCATCGCTGGCCGTGATCGCACACGAGGTTCCGCAGGAAGTCGGTGATTTCGCGATCCTGCTGGACAATGGTTATGGGCGTATGAAGGCTTTCATTCTCAATAGCCTTTCGTCTGCCGCTACGCTGCCGGGCGCCATGGTTGCTTATTTCTGGCTTGGCGAAACGCGGGAGGCAGTGCCTTATATTCTCGCGCTCTCCGCCGCAAGCTTCATCTACATCGCCGCGGCAGACCTGATTCCGGGGCTGCACCGGCAGGTGACCGCCGCCGCTTCGCTGCGCCAGCTTGTGCTGCTGCTGGCGGGGATCGGCACTATCGCTATTTTTCACCACGGAGGATGAACATGAATCCACTGATTGAAGCAGAAATGGAGGGATGATGAGCGCGATAGCAGAAAAAGGCGGAGGCACTTTCCAGGGCATCAAGCTGCTGCTGTGCGAAAATCCGCTGCCGCCGATCGACGAGGCCATCGCTGCGGCCCAGGCTGAAGTGCCGCACAGCAACTACTACACCGAGCCCTATTCCGCTCCGCTACGTCGGCTCATCAGCGAGCGGCTCGGCGTGCCCGAACGGCTCATCCACATCAACGCCGGCTCCGAGCTGATTCTGCGCCAGCTCTTCGATCGCTTCGGCCAGCAGGTTCATCTGTTGACGCCGACCTATGTGCTGTTCCCGGAGGTCGCGCGGCACTATACCGAAACCCGCCTGCTGCCCGAGCAGGATTTCGCATTCGACCTGGGCCAGTTGCAGATCCCGGACGGCACCACGCTGGTGGTCATCGTCAACCCCAACAACCCCAGCGGCGGCATCTTCGACATGGCTCCCCTGCCGGCATTGTTACGTCGTCATCCAGACACGCGTTTCCTGGTGGACGAGGCCTTCATCGGGCTGGCGGGTGAATCCGTGGTGCACCTTGTGCCGCAATATCCCAACCTGCTGATGACCCGTACCTTGTCCAAGGCGCATAGCCTGGCCGGCTTCCGCGTCGGCTACGGGATTTTCCCGCAGGATATCGCCGACGATCTGAACAACCATAACGATGCCTATCCGCTCGCCCGCCCCAGCCAGGCTGCAGCCATCGCCACGCTGTCCCACGAAGACCTCATCCATGAACGCTCCGTGCGCTTGCGCGAATGGACCGAACTGCTGGCAGCGGAACTGCGCGGCCTGGGGGTGCGCACCTATCCGACCCAAACCTATTTCTTCCTGGCGGACTTCGCACCGCATGATGCGACCGCACTGGCCGAGGCGCTGCGTGCCCGCGACATACTGGTGAAGCCGCTCAATGATGCGCTGCTCGGCAAGGGGTTCATGCGCGTGACCACCGCATTGCCCGAAGACAACGCCCGGTTTATCGATGCCCTGCGCACGTTATTGACATAAAAAGGAGGTAAGCATGTACTCGAAAATTCTGGTGGCAGTAGACGGGAGCGATACTTCCGAACATGCACTGAAACAGGCGGTCGAGCTCGCCAGGAAATCGGCGGCCCAACTGCGCATCATTCACATCGTCGACATGAGCTGGTTGCCGATCGGCCCCGAGATTGCTATCGACACACACGCGATCAGTGCGGCAAGGCGCGGCGCGGGCGAATCAATAATCGCGACGGCACGCGAGGCGGCCAGGAAGGACGGATTCGAAGCAGAAACTGCGCTGATAGAAACCGAAACCCCGACCCAGCATGTTGCAGAAGCAATTGCACAGGAAGCCGCGCGCTGGCCGGCAGACATCGTGGTGCTGGGAACCCATGGCCGCCGTGGTTTTCGACGCCTTGTGCTCGGCAGCGTGGCGGAACAAATGGCTCGCCTGTCTCCTGGGCCGGTCTTGCTCGTTCCGTCTGCCAAGGATTCGCAGTCAGCCTAACGTTAAAAACTGCCCATGGCACCAAACATGGCAATGACAGCACATCACGATACCTAACTCTCGACCCGAAATGATCACTACTCCCACTCAATTGTAAACGACGAATTCATCTAATTGATTTTATTCGTAATTTAATTGCATAAACTTGATGATACCATTGCTTGTACCATCCTCAAAAATACTACTTTGCTATGGATATATTAAGGCACAGATTACCGAAATAGCCGATCACCCGAACAGTTCACTATGCGAACCAAGCCGTGCCAACCGCAAAGTGTCAGCATCTGGTTTGCGGTAGATCAGCAGTAGGTCTGGCTTGACGTGGCACTCTCGATACCCAGCCCAATCACCGCTCAACGCATGATCGCGATTTTTCTCTGGCAAAGGTTCATCGACAAGCAGCAATTTCAAAATCTCAGGCAACAGCGAACCCACATCCTTACTGTGACGTGGCGTTGCCATCACACGCCTGAAATCCCGCTTGAAGGCAGATGAGCGATCAATCGTCCGCATTCAAATCAGCCATCAATGCATCAACGCTGTTGAAACGCTTGCCCTTGCCTGATTCGAGCTCGGCAATGGCCTTGCGAGTAGTCGCGTTCGGCACTTTCACATCGAAGGGCAAGCGGCGCTCATCCGCTATACGCAGCATCAGCAAACGAATAGCGTCCGAGATGGACAGACCCATGGCTTCCAGTGCATCAGCAGCGCGTTCCTTGGTGTCTGTATCAATACGAGCGCGAACATATGTGTCGGCGGTACTCATAGCGACTCTCCTTAAAAATTGGTTGGCTGAGTTTCATTGTAGTCACAAAGCGACTACATATCAAGTTGCTGGATACTTGCTTGGTGCTCATCGCATCGTAAAGGACGAGCGTTCTGTTGCCAGTCCATCCAGAACCCTACTTCCCCCAGACGTACTGTGGGTGCTGTGGCTAACTAGATCGGCGCAGTTAGCGATTGGCAAATGCTCTGAGGACGTACTGTGGGTGCTCTGTCGACGTGGCGCGAAAATGTACGCTGCGACTCAGTTACTCGGACAAGCAGCATGCCCGCGTCCATCATTATTTTCTGGAGCACCTGCCGATCATCGACACCACATTCGAGCCTTGAAACTTGCTGTGAGCACCTGCCAGTTCAACGGAGCGCTTGATCAGATCACCAAACGATCCTGGCCTCTGCTCCTCCTCCACAAGGCTTGCGATGTCATCCCTAATGTACCTGGGTTGTTGAGCGATGATGTTTGCCATCCGCTCAGGGCGTTCCAGCCCATCCAGTAGCTTATCCATGTTTTTCTTCTTGGTTGGTTGGTGCGCCATGCTATCGCAATATCGAGTTGGCTAACAGCATGTTTCTGTGTCTTTTTCTCAGGTTTCACACCAAGCGTAAATGTAGACTGCCGACTTGGACGCAAAAAGTGCCATTCCTGATAATAGTACTTATCAGGAATGGCACTTGATGGGTAACGTGGCAACATGGCCGGCCATGTTGCGCTTCGCATCTCGGCCCAGTCCATTGCTTACCAATAACCAGAACCTCATAGTTCCTCGCTAATGTCGCGAATCTCCAGCTTGAACTGCCATCCCTCGAAGGTCATCAACATGCGACCGAAATCCTCCCAGGAAATTTCACGGCCATCGACAACCATGACCGGCGCGTGATCAGCTCCGGAATAATCCCCCTCGATTCGCCCCCGCACCGTCTGATCGGCTATTTGAAGCCCATGCCTGTCATCATCCTTAATATGCTTGACGGAAAGCGTTCGGCGTATTTTTTCGACCAGACGCCCCAGTAGTGCGAATGAATCGCCTTCTGGATCGCCGATCATTTGGAACCGATAGCCGTCCGGACTCCCTTCTCGAAGCTCAACGGCATCCAGAGCGACCATATTCCCCAGCAGGCGCTGGGTGAAGTGAAATTGGTGAGTTTCACCGGCGCAGTCGGTTATCCCGATGGGTTGTATACGGATGTTGTCAAAACTCTCCAGACCGCTCAGCCTGGCCACCTCAGCATTAAAGCACCGGCTGCAAAGCAGTCGACATCCCTGATCCATGGAGGTGAAATTTATCGCATCGTGGTTCAGTGTGATCTCGCCACACCCCTTGCAACGAATTTCTTTCATATTGTTTACTCCGTCCGCCTTCAGCAAAAATTGGCTTGCAGTGTCATCGGCATGACAGCAAATACCCTACGACATATCGGATCAACGTTTATTTGAAACTTCGCCGCCAAGCGCTTCTGTCAGGTCTGTCAGCATCTTGGCCAGTTCGCCAGTCATCAGGGTGAAGTCGAGGTCAAACATATCTTCATCGGTATCTGCCAGTGTTGTTGATTCTTCCTTGATGATGTCCAGAAATTCGAGCCGCTTGATTTGCAGTTGTTCGGTCAGGACAAAGGAAATCCGATCGTTCCAGGTCAGCCCCAGCCGGGTGGCACGTTTACCTGACGCGATATGGGCAAGAATTTCCTCTCCCTCCAATGCATGATTGGCATAACGAACCGTTGCCTTGCTTTCACCCGTGGCACGCAGTTCCAGTTCGCGGTCTATGGTAAAACCCGCCGGCGCAGCTTCTCCGGCAAGCCAGTCCGTCATGGCGGCAACTGGGGAAATTTCGGTATGTAGCAATTTCACAGGCAGGTCATCAACCGTCTTGCTCAATTGTTCCAATAGCTCATCGGCTTTGGCTGAGGATGCCGCCTCTATGATCAGGCGACCGTTGGCTGGGTCTAGCCACGCATAGGTGGTGCGCTGAATGGCGAAGGCTCTGGGGAGCAGCTCTTCGGTGACGGCTTCCTTGATGTCTTTTTTCTCTTTGCGCCCCACCTTGTAGCCTTGCTGCGCTTCAATGTCGGCAACACGCTCTTTGGCAAACCGGTTGATGATGGAGGCGGGCAGTAGTTTTTTGCTCTACGCCCAGCGCAAACAGGACTTGTTGATTGGCTACATGGACGAGACGATCATCGCCACGGCAGGAAACCCATCCCCTGCTTTGTTTGTCCAGCCCGCTGCAGGGTTGTAGTGGCTTGAGTGCCAGCTTTTCCTGTAGGGTTGCGGCAGTGATGGTGCAGTCGGCAGGCAGACGATAAATGAAGATGTTTTTAAACCACATGGCGGGGTACCAGAAAACCGCTGATTATACTGGGCGCTACTTTTTAATTGGCGCTCATCGGTGCTTTGCGATCAGGCCCGAGGTTCTGGTCAACCCAATTCGAGCATAATGACGATCTCAAAAGTGTAAGTTTTGAATTCGCGCCAACAGATTTATGGATACAGAGCCAAAAGAAAATCTCCCAGGTTGTAAAAACGACACCCACTACTACATCACCCACGATGCCAATTTAAGATATGGCCGCCGTGCTCTTCCCGGTTTGCACGACCGGTGGCAAATATTGAGGAAAAAATGACCGAGGCACCGATCAGCACGCCACCACAGGCGTACATGGACATTATCAGTTCGCTGATCGACAAAGCGCGGGGTTTTCTGGAGGCCGGAGAAAGGCTTCAGCCGATGGCGTTCGTTGGCAACCTGACCACAAAGGAAGTCATCCCGGTGATGATTCAGACTGGAAGCGGGGAAGGCAAAGACCAGTCTGCGCGGACGATCCAGTCAGCGGCGTTGGCATTGGAGGCTGATTTTGTGTTTGCGATCATGGAAGCATGGACGCTTCGGCCAGACAAGATGCGCCAAATGAATGCGATCCTCGACAAGTACGGAAGCATAAGCGCATCGCCCTATGCGATAGATACGTGCTCGCTTATGCTGGAAACGAGGCATGGGTTGTGGGCCGCACAACCGCAGATCAAGCCCAAGGGCATTTCCAAGAAGAAACGAACAATTGGGGTAGTCGAGTTCCGCTATTTCACCGAAGTTGAAGGCCGATTTGCACACCTGCTACCCATGAAGGAAGGCGACGAGCCACCGGCGATTTTACATTGAGGGATGAAGTTGGATTCCTTCTTTTGAGTTGTTTTGAAAGGTTGGCAAACAGTTTAATAACAGTTCAGCAACCCTTTCAAATAGGTTTCACTTGCCACGCAGCCCAATATCCACAACAATCCGCAGTGGATTTTTAACCACCACCACAAAAGGGAGTAATAGCATGAACCGTAAAGAACTGATCGATGCACTGGCAACCAAGACCGGCAGCACCAAAGCGGATGCAGATCGCAATATCGCAGCACTGCTTGAAATCATCTCCGCCACACTGAAGAAAGGCGACAGCGTTGCCCTGGTTGGTTTCGGTACGTTTGAAGTGCGCAAGCGCGCAGCTCGTGTTGGCCGCAACCCGGCTACTGGTGCAGAGCTGAAGATCAAGGCATCCAAGCAGCCAGCATTCAAGGCTGGCGCTACGCTCAAGGCTACGGTCAACGGCGTCAAGAAGTAATAATGGCAATATAGACCGGTGATAAAAGCCGGTCTTTATGACCCCATGAATGAAATCTTGCAATACCTGAAAACGCATGGTGAGCGACTGGATACAGAGATCGCTGAAGCCGCCGGTATCTCACTCACCAAAGTGCGCCTCCATTTGTCAGACCTGGCCGCCAAAGGTGAGGTGATGACGTGCCATTCAATCCGGTTTGAGAAAGGCAAGAAAATCGAGGGGATGAAATATCGATTAGCCGGATATATTCCTCCAGCAGCACCTGGCAGAAAACCAAAAGCACACCCGGCTCTGTCGTAAATCTCCGCTCAATCACGCGATCACGGCTTGAACGGGTACACCAGGCTCGATATCAACGGCAAAGCGAGCCTCGCCACCGAGCTCAGGCGGATGACGCACCAGCACAAATCGCCTAGCTACACTCCAGCACCGGATACGCGAACCTCCCCATCACCCCTTCTGCCTTGCGCTTTTGCATTGCGCCGCAGATGGCGATTACGTTATCGCCATGCTTGTGATTGATGATGTGCATTGTTTCCAGCAACTTGAGGTGTTTTTCTTCTCGTTGCTGTTCGGCCATCTGGAACAGATCAAAGCTGCCTGATTGACGGATTGCAATATCGCTTGCGATCAACCCACAGGCACGATAGAACTGGTCCGGGTCGTAAAGCGTATCCAGCGCCCTGCCCGCTTCGCTCGCCAGCAAAAAATAATCCGCACTCGGATAGGGCAGATCGGATGTGTCGGCCTGTTTGTCGAACGACTTCAGGGTCAGGAATACCGTCAGTTGCCCGGCGGTCAGCCGTTTGGTGATAAGTTCTTTCGACAGGCGCATGGCGTGGTTGAGCAGATGCGCATAAATGGTCTGCTTGTCCTGTGTGATCTCACCCATCGAGGCGGTTCTGGCCACACTTTTTGGCATCTTGGCTTCGGTCTCAACCTTGCAGATGGGCGTGCCGTTGAGTTCGTGCCACAGGTCGGTACCGGCCTTACCCAACAGCCTTTTTATTTCTCGCTCCGGCACATCCACGAAATCGGCTGCGGTGTGGATATCGAACTTGTTGAGCAGCGCCTGGCGGTTGCCGCCGATACCGGGAATGTCGCGCACGCTGACATGTTCCAGGAAATCATGGATGCGCCTGCCCGCCACAATGGTGGTGCCATTTGGCTTGTTGTATTCGGAAGCCATCTTGGCCAGGGTGCGGGTGACGGAGATGCCGATCGAGACGGTGATGCCGACCTCTTGCCGGATGGTGGTGCGTATCTCGTCGGCAATGGCCTGATACGGTTTGCGGTACAGGCTGCGCAGCCCGTTCAGATCCATGAACCCCTCATCGATGGAGTATTCCTCGATTGCCGGGCTATAGCGCCTGAGAATGGCAAAGAGTTTGTCGGATATCTGGCCGTAATAACGAAAATCGGCGGAAAGGTAGTTTGCCTGGGGCAGCAGTTTCCTGGCTTCCCAGACCGGCATACCGGTGGTGATGCCAGCAGCCTTCGCATCATAGGTTTTGGCGACCACGCAAGCATCCTGGCTGGACAGCACGCAGACAGGTTTACCCTTCAGATCAGGGCGGCGTAGCTGTTCACATGAAGCGTAGAAACAGTCCGCATCCACATGCGCAATGGCATTGGGCCAGTTGCTGATGAGCATAATGAATATGCCGGTTTATTTGTACTTGCGGAACTGGCCGACGACGACGCCAAAGATTTCCATGTCACCCTTGGGATGGATGACAGGATAGGCCGGATTGGCGGGGATCAGCACATATTTGTTTTTCTCTTTGCCGAGAGTCTTCAAGGTAAATTCGTTGTCGATGATGGCGATGACCATATCGCCCACGTTCGCTACGGCACGTTTTTCTACTATGACGGTATCACCCGGCAAAATACCGGCATCAATCATGGAATCACCTTTGACGTTGACCAACACGGTGCTGGAAGGGTGTGAAACCAGAAACTCGTCGATGGTCAGGGTGTCATGCTGCATGTCCCCTGCCGGACTGGGAAAACCGGCACGCACACTATCAAAAATAGGTCGCTCAAAGAAACGCCTGCCCGGCTTGAGGCGCTTTTCCGGGGTGGATTCCAGATAGCCTTGCAGCTTGAGCCGCGCCACCAGTGCCGCCACGGGCGATTTGGACTTGAGGCCGACGATGCCCATGATAGTGGAATACGGCGGCAACACGCCAGTTTCGGCGTAATAGTCCTGGAGCCTGGCCAGATAGGTCGAATCAATGTTTTCCATGAACATGACAATAATGGAACGAGCGTTCTATTGTCAAGATGATTAACCATTCTCATGGAAGGTTGCCCAATACCAGACGCTCGCGAAGAGCAGTGACACATTCCAGTCTGTCGACGCTCCAGATAGCAGTCGTTCAATGCGGACGTTTACACAGAATTCCAGACACCCTCTTTTTTAGCATCCCCCACAATCCGGAGCAATCGCATCCCGTTAAAAATCACGATCAGGCTGGCTCCCATATCGGCAAAAACCGCCATCCAAAGCGTGGCTTTCCCTGCGAGCGCCAAGACAAAAAATATCGCCTTGATGCCGATGGCCAGTGTGATGTTCTGCCGCAGCACACGGGAAGTGTCGCGGCTTATCTGAATGAAGTGCGGCAGTTTGCGCAAATCGTCATCCATCAAGGCTACATCGGCAGTCTCGATGGCGGTATCGGTCCCGGCAACGCCCATAGCAAAGCCGATGGATGCCTTGGCCAACGCCGGCGCATCGTTGATGCCATCACCCACCATGCCGACCTTGCCGTAGCGAAAGATCAAGTCGTCAATGACGGCCAGTTTCTCCTCCGGCAGCAGGTTGCCACGCGCATCGTCGATGCCCACCTGGGCGGCGATGGCACTGGCCGTAGTTTGGTTGTCGCCGGTCAACATCACCGATACCACACCGAGTGCGTGAAGCCGCCGGATTGCCTCGGCACTGTGTTCACGCACCGTATCAGCAACACCGATAATGCACAGCGGCGCATTTTCAGTGGACAGTACCACAGCCGTCTTGCCTTCCTCTTCCAGCCGCCTCAGCACTGTCTCGACATGCGGCCCACAGATGCCTAGTTCTTCGACCTGCCGGTGGTTGCTTACATAGTAAAGTTGTCCATCAATAACCGCTTTCGCACCGCGACCTGTGAGGGACTCGAACGAGGTGGACGGTAACAATGCACGCGGAACCTCATTCCCATCGGCAGGCATCTGCCATGCCGCAACGATGGCAGCCGCGATGGGATGTTCCGAATGAGCGTCCACGCTGGCGGCAAGTTGGAGCAGTGCGTCCGCCGGTTGCTCAACGAGAGGGACGACATCGGTCACCACTGGCCTGCCGTGGGTGAGAGTGCCGGTTTTGTCCAAGGCCACAGCCTTGATCAGCCGTCCATTTTCCAAATGCACGCCGCCCTTCACCAGAATGCCCTGCCTTGCCGCTGCGGCGAGACCGCTCACCACGGTGACAGGCGTGGAGATCACCAGCGCGCAGGGGCAGGCGATCACCAAAATGACCAGAGCCTTGTAGAACCACGGTTCGAACGTAGCGCCGAACAGCAGCGGCGGCACGGCTGCCACCAGAATCGCGAACACCACAACGGCAGGCGTGTAGTAGCGCGCGAATTGATCGACAAAGCGTTGCGTCGGCGCGCGCTGGCCTTGCGCCTCCTGCACCGAGCGGATAATGCGGGCGAGCGTGGTATTGCCCTTGTTTGCGGTAACGCGAAATTCCAATATACCGCGTTCATTCAGCGTGCCGGCAAAAACCGGATCGCCCGCAACCTTAACTATAGGAATGCTTTCTCCGGTAATCGGCGCCTGATTCACCGAACTGCCACCCGCCGTGACCACGCCGTCCAACGGAATACGTTCACCCGGCTTGACGCGCACGGTTTGTCCTACCTGCACATCGGATGCCGCCACCTCGCGCCATACGCCGCTGTCGAGACGCACGGTGGCAATCTCGGGTGTCATCGCCATGAGACCCCGTATCGCATTCTTGGCCCGCTCCAGCGAGAGCGTTTCGATCAACTCGGCCAGTGCGAACAGGAAGATCACCACCGCAGCTTCCGGCCATTCTCCGATGGTGATCGCACCGATCATGGCGACGCTCATCAGAAAATTCATGTTGAGCGTGAAGGTTTTGAGCGCGATCAAACCCTTCCTGAGCGTACTGAAACCACCGGTGGCGATTGAGAATAGGGCGAGAGCAATGACGGCAGGCGAGTTTTCCGCTGTCCCTGTCCACGCGAGGATTTCCGCAGTCAGCGCGGCTGCGCCCGACACTGCCATCATCACCCAAATTTTTCGTGACACGGCAGACGCATCCGCCTCGCAACAGGAACAGTTGTCCTGCTGTAATTGTGTCCTGGCAACCGCTTGCATCCCTATTTCACGCAAAGCGTCGTGGATGGGTTGCTCATCGTCCAGCGTGTGTGTAACGGTAAGACGGCGATCCATGAGATTGAACGCCAGCCCGCCGATGCCCTGCACGACCCCGAGGCGCTTGCGGATCAGCGCTTCCTCTGTCGGACAGTCCATGTTGCGAATAATGAACGTCGAATATTTGGTAGTCTTGATTACCATATGGAGTTTACCTCGCTGAATTACTCAAAACGTACCGGAAATTCTGTCCCATCCTGATCTGTGCAAACGCCCGCTGGCTTTGCGCCGGATTTCCACATCAAACGGCATGAGACTTCATGCCCTTCTGCTGACTTGGCAATCGTCTCGATGGAATAAGTCACATGATCGGTGTCTTGGCCGGAAAAAATCCGATCCCAGTGCTTCGGATTGACGCCGTAATAGCGTTTGCGCAGCTCCGCCAAATTGGTCTGACGCTCAACGACAAATCCACGAGCCTCATAACGGCGGTTCTGAGCCTCCAACACGAGGCGGTTGCTCTCCCCACGATCATGAATCAGTTCGCCGCCAATAAATGGTGCACTGTCTTCCTTAACCAACAGGTGAGTTGGACCGGCGCATCCGGTTAGCCACAAAATTGCCAGCATGCCTAAGTTAAATGTTTTCATGGTATTTCCTTTCATTATTCAATATCTGTAGAACGGCGACGCGAAGTTTGATCGGTATCGAGCGCGCGCCGGATAGCGCCGAACCGCAAATGGTTTTATCAGTAGTGATTGGCATGATGTTCGTCTTCATTACCTAACGGCCACAGTTGGTGCGCATCCAGCAGCAGGCGATAGCGCGCTTCGTTGGCATCGAGTTGCGCGAGGTTCTCTGCTAATGAAGATTCCAGCGCGAAGCGGCGTGCAATGAGGCTGTCTGACAAACTGCTTTCTCCCAGGCTATAAGCCTTGCCGACCAATTCGGTATTGCTGCGGATCGCCTGTGCCGCTTCGTGCGCCTGTTTCCAAGTGGCGAAGCTGCTCACTGCCTGGGTATACGTGGCGTAGGTATCGCTTTCCAGCCGACGTTTGACGAAGGCTTCCTGGTCGGCGGCGATGGCGGCTTGTTGTGCCGCGCCTTCCGCTGTCGCGCTACGTTGCCCGAAAGAGAGCGGCACGCTGACATACACGCCTGCCACTTTTTCGTTGCCGCCAAATTCACTGGCGTAGCTCACCCCGACAGTTGGGTCGGGCAATTGATCGGCGCGACTGCGTTGCGCCAGCAGTTGTTGTACGCGGCTCTGTTCTTGCACCATGCCAAGCTCGTGGTTGTGTTCGAGTACGCACGACTTCCAGAAGGCGAAATCATGCTCGACGGCCTGCGGGGTAGTGTGCTGCACTCTTTCCGGCAACTGGATAGCGGGGAACTGGCGCTTCAGATCGTTGCCCGCGAGTTGTGCGCGCAATTGGGCTTGATGCCATGACACGCTGGCTTGTGCGGCGGCAGCCTGTGCCTGATTCAATTCCAGCTTGGGCGCATCGCCTGCCCTGACGCGCTTCTCGGTCATTTGCGCTTGCTGCTTGAGGATGTCGACTTGCTGTTGCCACAGTGCGGTTTGCGCTTGCTCGCGTTGCCATGCGAACCACAGCCGAAACAGTGTGCGTCCGGCTTCGTGGCGTGCATCGCCGAGCGCATATTCGGCACGCGCTACGCTGGCCGTGCCGATGTCTTCATCAATGCCCACCTTGTTGAACAGGCGCAACGGGCGTTCCAGTGCGATGCCCGATTCCTTCAGGTTCCGCCCTGAATCAACAACGTTGCGTTTCCCCGTGTAGACACGCAGATTGAACTCATAATTGCCGCTGTTCCATTTGCGCTGATTGGCGTGTTCCATTCTTAGCTCGCTGGCCGCGTTCAGCACCAGCAAATGATTGCCCAACGCGCTTTCAATCTGCGCCGGTGACGGCAGATCGGGGCGGTTGATTTCTTCGGCATAGCCGGGGTTGCTGAACAAAGCCAGCCCTAATAGACCGCTTCCCACTGCCAGCTTTCTACTACCCACTTTCCGTTTCATATCAACCTCCCGAACTCGATCACCGGTGTGATCCAATAGTTAATTTCCGGATTGTTTTCCTCGCGTTTCAGATGCGCAACCAGCGCGTGCGCATCGTCCAGATTCATCACGGTTTGGAGGGCGACGCGCTGTGAGCGTCCGCGTACTTGTTCGATCATGCTCGCCAGTGTTTCTTTTTGGCTGCCACCTTCCATCTTTAACATAGTGAAGCCGCGCACCCATTCGGGATGTTCCAGCAGGTGGTCTATCAGCCGCTCCTCAAGAGAGTGGTGGCAGACCAGCGTCAAACAACAATTCATATCTTTCATGATGATTTCTCCACATGTTTAAGGCCGAAGCGGCGGTACAGGATGGGCAGCATGATGAGCGTCAATAGCGTCGAGCTGATCAATCCACCTATCACAACGATGGCGAGCGGTTTCTGGATTTCCGAACCGGGGCCAGTGGCAAACAACAGCGGCAACAGCCCCAGAGCGGTGATGCTGGCTGTCATCAGCACAGGGCGCAGGCGACGTTTCGCGCCTTCCAGCACGACCTGGGCAATTGCCATACCCTCGGCGTGCAGCTGGTTGAAGTAAGACACCATCACCACGCCATTGAGCACCGCAATCCCCAACAAGGCGATAAAGCCGACCGAGGCGGGCACGGACATATATTCCCCACTGGCCCACAAGGCCAGCACGCCGCCGATCAAGGCAAACGGGATATTGGTCAGCACCAGTGCGGCCTGCCTCACGGAGCCGAACGTGGCGAACAGCAGCATGAAAATCATGCCCAGCGCCACCGGAATGACGATGGTGAGCCGTGCCGCCGCGCGTTGCTGGTTCTCGAATTCGCCCCCCCAGGTCAAGCGGTAACCTTCTGGCAACTTGATTTGCGCGGCGACGGCGACTTTGGCTTCATCGACGAAACCCACCAGATCGCGCTCATGCACATTGCTTCGCACCACCACCATGCGTTGGCCGTTTTCCCGATCCACTTTGACCGGGCCATCCATGCGCTCCAGTTTGGCGACCGCCGTCAGCGGCACGCTTTGTCCGCCGGGCAGCGGCAGCGTGAGCGCGGAAAATAGCGCAGGAGATTGTTGAATGTCGCTTGAACCGCGCATGACCAGCGGAGTGCGTCGCCCGCCTTCAATCACGATGCCGAGTTGCTGGCCTTCGATCTGGCTGCGCAGGGTGCTGCCGATGTCCTCCACGTTCAAACCCAAACGCCCCGCCGCGAGACGGTCTATCGCCACGCGGTAATACTGCACACCACTATTCTCCGTGGTGTACACATCCTGGCTACCCTTGATGCCTTTCAGCACCTTGACCATTTGCTCGGCGGTTTCGTTGAGCTTATCCAAGTCTGCACCAAAGATTTTGATCGCGATATCACCGCGTGCGCCGGTCAGCATTTCAGAAACGCGCATGGCAATGGGTTGGCTGAAACTGTAGGAAACACCCGGCATTTGATCCAGCACCTTGCGCAATTCGCCTAGCAGCCATTCCTTGTTTGGCTCGCGCCATTCTTTCATGGGTTTGAGCACTAGGAAGGAGTCGGTCTGGTTAAGCCCCATCGGGTCCAGGCCAATCTCATCGGAACCGGCACGCGCCACGATGCTTTTTACTTCTGGCACTTGCACCATGATGGCTTGCTGAATTTTCAGATCGAGTGCCGCCGTTTGCTCCAGGCTGACGGAGGGTAATTTTTCAATACCGACGATAATGTCTCCCTCGTCCATTTCCGGCATGAAAGTCTTGCCGATCTGGGTGTACACGGCAGCGGTGACAACCAGCATGACCAGCGCACCGATGATGACCACACGCTCTTTATTTAATGCGCGTTGCAGCAGCGGCGCGTAAATACCCATCGCCTTGCGCACCAGCCACGGCTCTTCATGGCTGACCCGCTTGAGCAGGAAGGAAGCGAGCGTCGGCACCACGGTCAGCGACAGCAGCAGCGATGCGGCCAGCGCGAACACGATGGTCAGCGCCACCGGAATGAACAGCTTGCCTTCCAGCCCTTGCAGGGTCAGCAACGGCAGGAACACGATGATGATAATGGCGACCCCTGCGGCAACGGGTGTAATGACTTCTTTCACCGCGCGAAAAATGACATGCAGATGCGACAGCTTGCCGATATTTGTATCCTGCGCCAGATGCGACTCGATGTTTTCCACCACCACGACCGCCGCGTCCACCAACATGCCGATTGCGATGGCCAGGCCGCCGAGGCTCATCAGGTTGGCGGACATGCCGAACTGCTGCATCAGAATAAAAGTGGACAGCATGGCAAACGGCAAAGTGATCGCTACCACAATGGCTCCGCGCAGGTTGCCAAGGAACAGCACCAGCAGGATGACGACCAGCACGATAGCTTCGATGATGGCTGTGGAGACGGTTCTGACGGCGCGCTCCACCAGACTGCCGCGATCATAAAACACCTTGGTGGTGATGCCTTGCGGCAGCGCGGGCGCAATTTCCGCCAATTTGGCTTTTACTGCAACGACGACTTTCTGCGCATTCGCGCCGCGCAGGCCGACCACTATCCCTTCCACCGCTTCGCTTTGCCCGTCCTTGGTCACGACACCGAGGCGTGTCAGGCTGCCGATGCGCACTTGCGCGACATCACTGACGCGGATCGGATTGCCGCCCGGACTGGCGACGACGATGTTGCGCACATCCTGAAGATTGCCGATGTTGCCTTCGGTACGCACCAGCAGCGCTTCATCGCCATCATTAAGGCGTCCAGCGCCATCGTTATGGTTGTTGGCTTGTATGGCTTGTTGCAGCATGGCAAAAGAGATGCCGTGCATGGCGAGTGCATGGTGATCGGGAACCACTTCGAAAGTGCGCACCGAGCCGCCTATCGTATTGACATCTGCTACACCGGGCAGGGTGCGCAAGGCGGGCCGTATCACCCAATCCAGAATGGTGCGGCGCTCCTGCAGGGAGAAGTTTTCGCCTTCCACGGTGAACATGAACATATCGCCCAATGGGGTGGTAATAGGCGCGAGTCCGCCTGTGGCATTGGAGGGCAAGTCGCGTTGCGCGTTATTCAGCCGTTCCGCGACTTGCTGGCGCGCCCAGTAGATGTCGGTGCCCTCATTAAAGTTGATGGTAATCTCGGCAATCGCGTACTTTGAGGTGGAGCGCAGGATGTCCTGATTGGGGATGCCGAGCATCTCCAGTTCGATGGGGGCGACGATGCGCGTTTCGACTTCCTCCGGGGTCATGCCCGGCGCTTTCATGATGATCTTGACCTGCGCCGGGGAAACATCGGGAAACGCGTCTATCGGCAAGTCGCGGTACGACGAGATGCCCGCGCCGATCAGCAGCAGCGTCAACGCCGCCACCAGCATCCGTTGTGTCAGGGCGAATTCAACCAGTTTGGTAAACATCATTCACCTCCGCCGATGCCCATCAGGCTGGATTTGAGTGTGGAGACACCGCGCACGGCGATTTTTTCATCCCCCACGAATTCGCCGCTGATCACGCTGTTTTGTGCGCCTTCATTCAGCACGGTGATGGTTTGTGCGTGGAAGCCTTGAGGTGTTTCCACAAACACCAACGTTCTGCCCGCGATGCGCGAAATCGCGCTGTTTGGAATATTCCACTGCGCACCGCCGTTCACACCGGCGCTGATGCTGGCTTCGACAAATTGTCCGGGACTTAGATTTCTTGCGCCTTGCTGGATGACGGCACGCAACAAGATGGTCTGGTTGGCTCCAGACAGGCTGCGCCCGATTGCGATAAGTTTGCCGCTGGCAGCAAACGCAGGAACGGTAATCTTCGCGCCTATCTTCAGATCGCGGGTGTAGGCCAGCGGAGCCTGAATCTCCAGGGCAAGCGGATTGAGTTTTGCAATCTTGAATATCGGCACAGCGGCATCAAGGCGTTGTCCCGCGCTGGCTGATTTTTCCAGCACCACGCCATCAATCGGCGCGGTCACAATCAGCAAACTGCTCAAATTGTTGCCGGATTGCAGTTGAGCAATAGCTATTTCAGACATGCCAGAAAGATGCAACATCTGTGTACGCTCCGCTAACGCGGCTTGTGCATCTAATGCCAACCCTTTTGTTGAACGATAACGGCTCTCGGAGATAATTCCGTCTTTCCATAACGCTTCATCGCGGGCGAGATTCTCTTGGGCGAGTTGGCCTTGCACGCTGGCCTGCAACAAGCCGCGTTGTGCCTCGGCTAATGCCGGACTTTGCAATCGCGCTATCGGCTGGCCTTTTTTGACGCTATCGCCCACGCCAACCAGCGTCTGCTCGACCATGGCCGGAAGCGGCGTACTGATGACGAACATTTGGTTGGGTGGAATGACCACTTGCGCGGGCAACCCGGATATTTCACCGGATTGCTTGCCGGGCAAAGCGGCAGTGGCGATGCCGAGCGTTTGTGCTTGTTTTGCGCTGAGTGCGATGTCATCGCCCGCCCATGCAAATTGAGTGATAGACAGGACGACAAGTCCGAAAATGCGGGATGCTTTTTTCATGGGGAACTCCAGAAGGTGAAAATGTTTTGCTCAACCTTGGCTCGTGGCCAAGAAAAAAACAGTGTGAATGGTGTGTAAAGGCGCTTGTAACCCAGGCGTAACTGGCTGATATTCTGGATGTAATGGCCGCAGCACCCCTTGCCGCAGCAACGGCAGGGGCGAATGAAATTTTTTGCAGATGTAACATCATCGAAACCCTCAACGAAAACGAAGTTTCAGAGCAGGCTAATGTCCGCGTAAGCGGGCGTTATGCCGAAACTAAAAAGTTGAATTTCGACGGGACGCGCGGCCAAACCCTTCACAGGGTCAGGCGCAGGGTGCTACAGGGAAATAGGGGCGTCCCGCCGGATTAGGCGAGAGTTACTCTAGGCGGATGATAGGGGAGAGCTTGTGGTACCGAGACGAAGGTGCTGGCCGGGTCCGCAACCAGGAGGCTGCATCCCTCAAGCGGCGTCACATCAATGGCGCCCGACAGGAGGCAGGAAAAAGCTGCATGCACATGAGCATGGTGGTGGTCGCCAACGGCAGGAGCGTTACCCGCACCATCGGCATCGACTGCTGGTTCATCGTGAACGTGATCGCCACTGTGCTCGTGGCCGTGGTGTCCGAAATGTGCGGCGTGATTCGATGTGTGTTCCAGTGCATCGCAAACACCCACCGATGCCGCGTAAGCGGCGTTCAGTGAGAGCATGATAGCCAGAAGAAAAGAAAAACAGGCGCGCATAATGAAATAAACTTGAGCCTATAACGGTATGTTAAAAATCGTTTTTATTATCCATTTATTGGATTCCCCCGTCCAGCCATGACCAACACCGATATTGATGTCATGTCCAATAATTTCCGTGTCTGCTGTCAGATAAGTTTCCTGGCTTATGCTGCGCATCTGGTTCGTGTTCCCGAAGTCAGAATAGTGTTCAATGTTAAGCCATGTTTTTTCCGTTGCCCTACGGCTAACTTTGAATGCTGGAGAAAAACCAGGTATATGGGAGTTACCGGACAATGCCAAACCTACAATTGGATTTACTGTAAGATTCCAGTCATCGGTTTTGTATCCAACGATAGGGCGAGTCTCCAAATTCCAGCGTTGCTCACAGGTACGTATTGTGCAGGGACCTAGTTCAAAATTAATGCCCCAATAAAATCCATGTTCCCGGTTGTCGCCGATATATTTCAGGCGCACTCTTGCCAATTCAGAATACCAATTACCAGCGGCATCCCGAAGAACAGGGACATAAAGTCCGCCTTCCAGGTTGTCACTGAATCCATAGGCGAATTCCGGTGTCATCCTGAAATTATGGTGTGCCGGTACCTCTCCGTCGTAGGCGGGAGTATTGATACCGGAATTGATATAGTTCATGTGAATGTCAACGTTAAGCTCGCCCTTTTTGTTGATGGCTTCATCATAGACTTGAATCTCATCGGCGGATGCCGCCACTGCTTCTGTACTAACGGCCATTGCCAGCGCTAACAAGCTTAGTTTGAATTTGTACATTTTTTTGCTCCCAATTATTTATCAAGAAGAACGCATTTGCTCAGGGGGGATGCCAATGCTGATTGGCTCAATGCACCCCTTGCCGTATCTACAGCAAAGGCGAACGAAATTTTTTGCAGATATAGCATCATCGAAACCTTCAACGAAAAAGTTGAATTTCGACGGGACGATGACCTTCATAGGGTCAGGCGCAGGGTGCTACAGGAAAAGAGAAGCGTCCCGCCGGCTCAGGCGAGAGATGCCTTGGGCGGATGCTCGATAAGAGCTTGTGGTGCCGAGACGAAAGTACCGGCTGGAGTTGCAACCATGAGGCTGCATCCCTCAAGCGGCATCACATCAATGA
>Ga0209211_10003917_pt1 | contig 23702 bp, 19 predicted proteins | sample RifGroA2_FD_183992 | JGI IMG/M metagenome (GOLD analysis project Ga0209211, IMG submission 183992) | Groundwater microbial communities from Rifle, Colorado, USA - Groundwater A2 (SPAdes) (version 2) | ecosystem: Environmental > Aquatic > Deep subsurface > Groundwater | place: Rifle, Colorado...
GTCCGCGATCCGGCGCTTTATGCCGGCGTCGAACGCAAGTTTTTCGATTTAGCCCAGAATTTCCGGTTGACCGTGAAAACCTGGCTGAACAGCCCGATTACCGGCGGTGATGGCAACCGCGAATTTTTCATCTGGTTGAAAAAATGACTACAGAAATCTCCATCGAATTTTTCCCGCCGCAAACGCCGGAAGGCGTCGACAAGCTGCGCGCCGTTCGTGCCGAACTGGCCAAACTGAATCCCGCCTTCTTCTCGGTCACCTTCGGCGCCGGCGGTTCGACCCGCGAGCGCACCTTTGCCGTGGTCAAGGAAATCGCCGCCGAAGGCTACGACGCCGCACCGCACCTGTCGTGCATCGGCTCGACGCGTGACAACATTCGCGAAATCCTCAACGAATACAAGGCCGCCGGCATCAGGCGCACCGTTGCCCTGCGCGGCGACCTGCCCTCGGGCATGGCGGAAACCGGCGAGTTCCGCTACGCCAACGAACTCGTTGAATTCATCCGGGCCGAAACCGGCGACTGGTTCAGCATCGAAGTCGCCGCCTACCCGGAATGGCACCCGCAGGCGCGCAGCCCGAAGGACGACCTCGACGCCTTCGCGCGCAAGGTCAAGGCCGGCGCCGATTCGGCCATCACCCAGTACTTCTACAACGCCGACGCCTACTTCCACTTCGTCGACGAAGCCCGGGCGCTCGGCGTCGATGTCCCCATCGTCCCCGGCATCATGCCCATCGTCGGCTTCACCAAGCTGGCCCGCTTCTCGGACGCCTGCGGCGCCGAACTACCACGCTGGATGCGTAAAAAATTCGAAAGCTATGGCGATGACAGCGACTCGATCCGCGCTTTCGGCCTCGATGTTGTAACCGAACTGTGTGAACGCCTGCTCAAGGGCGGCGCGCCGGGACTGCATTTCTACGCCATGAACCAGTCGGCGCTGACCACCGAAATCTGCCGCCGCCTCGGGTAAAGTCGGTTGCTACGGTCAACCGCAAAAAAGGCCCAAAATCAAAATGCCCGCTGACGCGGGCATTTTCTTGTACGGCTCAAGCCGCTTGCGTAACAAATACATTCTGGGCCGGCATCGGCGCCGGGAAACCGGCCTCAGCCAGCGCTTCGCGCAGCACCTTGTTGGTATCGAAATATACCTGCCAGTAATGGTCGTTGTGGCAATACGGACGCACGGCGAGGACCGGCCCGACCAGCGTGAAGTCGAGGATTTCGACATCCACCTTCGGCTCGGGCAGGACATTCGGAATCGCCGCAATCTTCTCGCGGAGGAGAACCATGGCCGCCTGATGATCAGCCGCCCCCGACAACTGGCATTTCAGATCGACGCGGCGAAACGGATTGACCGTGAAATTCTGGATCGTGTCGCTGAACACCTTGTTGTTGCCGAGAATGGTCTGGACGTTGTCCGGCGTGTTGATGGTCGTCGTAAACAAGCCCAACTCAGCCACGGTGCCCGTCACGCCGGCGACCGAGACAAAATCGCCGACCTTCATCGGGCGCAACACAACCATGAAGGCGCCCGCCGCAAAATGCGCCAACAAGCCCGACCAAGCCATGCCGATGGCCACACCGCCTGCCGCAATCAGCGCTGCGAAGGTCGTCGTCTGGATCCCGAAGTAGCCGAGAATCCCGATCACCAGCAGCACGTTGAGGGTCACGCTGACGATCGAGCCAATGTAGCGCAACAAGGTCGGATCGACTTTCTGCTTCTCCAGCGCCGAACGCACCATTCGTAGCGCCATGCCGATCAGCCAGCGGCCGACTACCCAGAAAACGATGGCTGCCAGCAATTTGAGCCCCACCTCCGTCGCCGTTGTGACCAAAATATCCTGATAGCGTGAAATATCCTGCTCTGTCATGGTGTTCTCCTTAAAAATTGCGATTGGGTCCTTTCACTCAACAGCCCTGAATGACAATTTATTCTAGTCGCATGATCGGTACTGCATAGCCGGATCACACCTCTCCTCACAATTCTTCACAGAGGCGTTTTCCGTTGACGGTCATGGTCACCGTCTATATAATGCGCGCTCCCGGTAGGTCGGGTCGGTAGCTCAGTCGGTAGAGCAGCGGACTTTTAATCCGTTGGTCCCGAGTTCGAATCTCGGCCGACCCACCAGCAAAAACAGGGAACGTGGGGCGCTAGCTCAGTTGGTAGAGCAGCGGACTCTTAATCCGTAGGTCGACAGTTCGAATCTGTCGCGCCCCACCATAAATTCCAAGCACTCAGCCAAAACGCGAATCGCGGCTTATTGTTTAGATTGCACCGCCAATTGCGGTGTAGCAGCAAAAACGATTATCGGACGCGGGGTGGAGCAGTTGGCAGCTCGTCGGGCTCATAACCCGAAGGTCGCAGGTTCAAGTCCTGCCCCCGCAACCAAAGGATTCCAGAAAAAAGGCCAGTCACGCGACTGGCCTTTTTCTTTGTCTGGCGCCTCGTTACTTGCGGCCGAATTTCTCGGCCAGCTGGTTCAGCTTTTCCACCCGGCGCTGCTCGGCCTTGGCTTCTGCCTCGGCGGCCTTGCGTGCCTCGGCCTGTTTTTTGAAACGTTCGCGGAGCTGCTCGGCGGCGTGCTGACGGTTCTCGTCAGTCACCTCGTCGGCCGGCGTGCCGTCCAGATTCAGACGAACCGTGCCTTTTTCCATCTCTTTCAGGTAGCGCGTCGAAATCGTATGGCTGCGCATGGCGAGACGCAGGGATTTCTTGCTCAGCTCGGGCAACAGGGCAAAGACCTGTTTGTCGATGCCGATGGCCAGCGGGCTGAAATTGCGGAATACATCGAATCGTTCCTGCAGATCCTTGAGCAGGGCCCGGGTGTCGATCGGCTTGGCGGTGGTGGCTTCTTCGGTAGTCGTCATGATGGGACAGTGTCTTGTCGAGGCGCGAAGGTTAGCACGAAGGCGCCCCCTTGCAGCCTCGAATCGGCGATCAGACGCCGTTTTTGCGGAACCAGGCGAGCATTTTCAGCCAGCCGTCTTCGGCATCCTCCTTGCGGTAGCTGGGTCGATAATCGGCATGGAAGGCGTGCGGCGCATTGTCGTAAATGTGGATCTCCGAAGCCTTGGCGGCCGGACTTCCCTGCGGCAGCGCCTTTTCCATCGCCTCGATGGTTTCCAGCGGAATGCCCGTATCGAGGCCGCCGTACAAACCAAGCACCGGCGCCTTGAGTTCGCCGACCAGTTCCGTCGGATGTTTCGGCGTAATCGGGCTGCTCATGCCGACCAGACGACCGTACCAGGCGACGCTGGCCTTGAGCGCCGGGTTGTGGGCGCTGTACAGCCAGGCAATGCGGCCGCCCCAGCAGAAGCCGGTGATCGCCAGCCGGCTGGTATCGGCGCCCTTGCTGGCCGCCCAGGCCACGCAGGCGTCAAGGTCGCCAAGCACTTGCGCATCGGGCGTCTTGTAGGTGATTTTTTCGAGAATTTCGGGAATGGCGCTGATCTGGCGCGGATCGCCCTGGCGCGCGAACAATTCGGGAGCGATGGCGCAATAACCGAGCTTGGCGAGCCGACGACAGACATCGCGGATGTATTCATGGGCGCCGAATATTTCGGACACAACGAGGACAACCGGCGGCTTCTCCAGCCTGCCGGGCACGGCACGGTAAGCGACCATTTCGCCATCCTTGACCGGCACCTTGATCTCGCCGGCGACGATGCCGGTTTCGTCGGTCTTGATGGCGGTCTGCGCCATCACGGGTTGGGTAGCCAGGGCAAAGCCGGCGCCCAGGCTGGTCACGATGAAACTCCGCCGGTCAAAGCTTTGGGCGGGAACAAGGCTGTCGAACTCCGGATCTGTTGTCATGGTTTGTCTCCTCGGTGGGGATTACATCAAAACAATGTCGTACTGTTCTAAACAAAAAATATTTTTACTTTATATTCAATTGACTGCAAAAGCATTAACTTGACTTAACAGCCATTAGCTACCCGTCTAGCTACCAATCTAGCGCCAGCATCACCGTGATTCGATTTTAGAGTGCTTTCAACCGAATAGTAGTCACCTCCGGCTGAAGCTTCGAGAACGACCTTAGAGCGGACGTTCGTATCTTACTCCACTGACCACCACACCTTTTCTAGGTGTGCTCCACCGCTCACATCCAAGCCCTCAACAGTCGCGATTTGTCAAGGCGCGATATCCGTTGGCTTTCGCGTTTCGACTTGATCTCCAAAGCTCATCAGAATCCGCTTCACCGAGAAACGCCACTGATCAAGGAGGATCAACAACTGATGAGAACCAAGGACCTGAAAGAGTTCGACGCCTTGCCGAACGCTGCACACGTCGACGTCTACGTAGTCGCCGCCCTTTTCGGATGCAAGCCGCCGACGGTTTGGGCACGACTGCGCAGGAAAGAATTGCCTCAACCCAAAAAATTCGGTTCGCATACTCGCTGGAACGTTGGCGAACTGCGGGCTGCGCTGAACATCCAGTAATTCTAAAGGAGAAAACGACCCAGAAATTGATGAACCAGATCTGATTCGCTGCAAGGGCCCTGCTGCGAAATCAGAACCAACCAGTTAGTCACCGAAATGAACCTTGGCGCATTGATCGCCAGAAAGGGCACCACATGTCATACCCATTTCAACACTCAACCCGTATTCCGTTCCCAACTGATGCGCTTCCTCCCAAGATTAGGAATGCAGTAGAGGAAGGCATCCGGGTTATTCAGGCACCGCCGGCACTGATTGCCAGCTCAGCGTTGGCTGCAGCCTCTCATGCCGTTCAATCTAAATTCGATGTCGAGCGCCTGAGCGGCCTCAAAGGACCGTGCTCAGCCTACTTTATTGTCATTGCCGAATCAGGTGAGCGTAAATCCGCAACTGACGATCTATATTTCAGCGCGGCTAGGGAATTCGAGGAAATCGCTTCCAAAGAAAACAACTGCATCGTCTCCACCCTCATCGGTGACTGTTCGCCGGCGGGCACTATCGCCCACATGGACCATTACTCGCCTTCGGTTTGCCTATGCGAGGATGAAGCAGGCCGTGTTTTCGATAGCAACCTGATGAATGACCTTGGGCTATTAAACAAAGCCTGGGGAGGAAGCCGCGTCACAGTAGATCGCAAGTATGAGCGCATCGTAGTTCTGTCACCAAGGTGTTCGTTGATTTGGATGGTGCAACCGTCCGTCTTTGAAAAGTTCATGGAACGTCGCGGTGAAAACGCACGAGGAATTGGCTTTCTAGCTCGCTGTCACGTTTGCTATCCAGAATCCACCCAGGGCACTCGTTTTAAAAAGCCTCGACCCGAAAAACTTGTTTACGTGAATGACTTCAAGCAGCGGTGTTTGGATTTGCTGCACGAGCAAGTCGATCGTTTTCTTCCTGGCGCCAATCAGAAGCAATTTCAAAACGTAACACTGACCTTTGCCTATCCGGCTCAAATTGCCTGGGAGCAAATTTACGACAACATTGAATTCGCCTGTGCAACAGGTGGTGTCTTCGCTCAAAACCGCGATTACGCCTCAAAAATCGCAGAGAACATCGCACGTATGGCCGGGGTATTTCACGCCTTTGAAGGATATGAAGGAACCGAAATTTCGGAAGAGACACTCCATCGTGCCGCTCAAGTCGTTCTCTGGTACGCAGCGGAATTTTTGAGGTTATTCACGCCACCAGGACCGGTCGACATCCTGAATGATCACGCCTTGAAACTGGACAACTGGCTGATCCAATATGCCTTCCGTACCGGCTTGTACACAATCTCAAAGAGCTTCGTACTTAGGTATGGACCCAATAGCTTACGGAATCGAGAGGTTTTGGACATCGCCATACAACGATTGATGGATACAAATCGCATTAGCTACTTCCCGACCCATATGTTTTCAAACAACCAAATGAGCAGGAAGGCAACCAAAACGATCTTCTTGCACGATAACTACTACGGCCAGATCGTCCGTGGGCAGCAAGTCATGCACGTACTGCCGCTGCTGCAGTAGCACTCAACAAGCTGCTAATCCGCGAATCATTCGCGGATTAGCAGTATTTTTAGCCGGAAAATGCGCCAAATAGTTTTTCCCGAGAGTGCACTTGGCTTGCAAAACCACCCGTAATCCAGCACTCGACAGAAACCAATGTGCCTGGATGCCAGAAGACACAATTTCTGCAATAGTAATATATAAATCAATAAGATAAATAACTAACAGAACATCGGATAGCTGAGATTCCTCATGAAACGACATCCCAAAAACAATAACCTGAAGCTGTTCTTCGGCGAGTCATACGAGGGATTTGACGTGCTGAAGCAGCACGCACCATTATTCGAAGAATATCTGTCACGGGTGTTATGCGTCACTCGACTTGCGCTACTGATACACCCGAGAACTTTTGCATTCCGCATCGATCTTAGATTCCCTGCCGGTCAACTTATTGACGATGCACAAACCAACAAGCCACTGGAACGCTTCTTCGCATCATTAAGGGCAAAGATACATCACAACAGGAAGTCACGAGTAGAGGAAGCTGGATACGCTCATAACACAGCTGTCAGCTACGTCTGGTGCAGGGAAATCGGAGAGCACGGAGTTCCGCACTACCACCTGGCGATACTGCTCAACAGGGACGCTTTTTTTAAGCTCGGCAAGTTCAAAATCGGCAGGAAAAATCTCTACAATATTTTGATAGAAGCTTGGGCAAGTGCTTTGAAATTGCCAGTCAAGGACTCAAAAGGTCTCGTCGAAATACCGGAAAACCCCACCTACGCGCTGACCAGCGATGACCGGGATGCCTTCAATGATTTCTTCCGTCGGGTCAGCTACTTCTGCAAAGCAAAAAGCAAGCATTTCGGCGACGGTGTGCACAGTTTTGGAACCAGCCGCATTTAGCTGCTGACAGCTAGCCAAAAATAGCCGCTTGGCATTGAGCCGATCATGAAATGGCAGTACATTGGCAGTCATTGCCAATGAGGCCGCCATGTCACGCCAAAAGAACGAAACGCTGACCATCAGGACCACAGCTGAGATCAAAGACCTGCTGCGACAAGCGGCAGATCGTGAGCATCGCTCCCTGGCTTCCATGGTTGAGGTTCTGGTCATCGAATACGCCAAAAAGGCAAAGCTGCAGGCATCGCCAACATCCCTGAACAAAGGGGAGAGCTAACCGATGCGCTTACTTAAAAACTCCGGCACGGATCGCCTTATTGACCTCCTTGAGCCCAAGTTGCAAAAGGATGGACAGCTCGATCTGATCACCCCGGAATTTTCGTTATTTGCCTTCTCAGCACTGCAGTCCAAGCTGGATAGCCTGAAGCAAAGCAATATCGTGCTTCCCGCAGTTGATGGGGAACTGAAGTTACTTGGCAATGAAGCTGACCGTGCAGCCAGAAATCAGCTGCAATCACGTTGGCTAGCAAAACGGTGCGCGGAATGGACCAAAGCCAAGGCTGAGATTCGCCTTGCCAAAGGAAAGGTGCCTCAGGGAGTTGCGGTCGTTCGTGATGCAAGCACCACTGCACAACAGGTCGTAATGGGCTCGTTTGGGCTAACCAGTGATGGCTTGGGTATTACACCGGGTAACCCCCTGAATCTCATTCAAGCATCCGATACAGCAGACGAAGCAGCGATGTTGAGCCAATGGTTCGACATGCAGTGGAACAGCCTTCCTCACGATGCTGCGAGCAAAACCGCGTTCGTCGAAGCCCTGGAAGCGTTGGCTGCTGATACCCCGCCATTTACCCTTTACGCGCTGATTCTCTTCCATCTCTTCAGCAATGCAGAGGATGAGATGGATGAAGAGCGCATCGTCAAATCCGCTACCGGCATCCGCAATACACTGGTCTGGAAAAAGCTGTACAAGTTCCAACGTGATGGCGTTGTTGGCGCGATCGACAAGCTGAATCGTTTCGGTGGCTGCATCATCGCCGATAGCGTGGGTCTCGGGAAAACGTTTGAGGCACTGGCTGTCATCAAGTACTTCGAGCTTCGTAACGACCGAGTGCTGGTGTTGTGCCCGAAACGTTTGCGCGACAACTGGACGCTCTACAAGGCCAACGACAAGCGCAACGTGCTGGCTGCTGACCGCCTCAACTTCGATGTCCTCAATCACACCGATCTATCTCGGGAAGGCGGCACATCTGGCGATATCGACCTTGGCCATGTGAACTGGGGAAACTACGACCTGGTTGTCATCGACGAATCGCACAACTTCCGAAACAAGAAGACGCACAAGGGACGAGAATCCCGCTACGACCGCCTGATGCGCCGGATCATCAAGGAAGGCGTTAAGACCCGTGTGCTGATGCTGTCAGCCACGCCGGTTAATAACCGCCTTGCCGATCTGCGGAATCAGATCGCCTTTGCTACCGAAGGCGATGACATGGCGCTGATGGATCACGGCATTGCCAGCATTGAGGCCACAACCCGTAAGGCACAAGCCCAGTTCAACCGCTGGTTAGCACTCGACGATGAAGAGAAGACACCCAATCGCCTGGTCGAAATGCTGGGCTTTGACTACTTCACCTTGCTGGATCACCTGACGATTGCGCGCTCCCGCAAGCACATTCAGAAGTATTACGGCACGGCAGAGACCGGTTCATTCCCGCAACGACTGCCACCGATCAACATCAAACCAGATGTGGATCGCGCTGGCGAGTTTCGTTCGATTCGAGACATCAACCTTGAGATTCGCCGTCTCAACCTGGCTGCCTATGCGCCGCTACGCTACGTTTTGCCGCACAAGCAAGCCGACTACGACGCCAAATACAGCACCCAAATTCGCGGCGGCGAAAGCTTCTTCCGGCAGGTGGACCGTGAAGAGAGCCTGATCCACCTGTTGCGGGTCAATGTGCTCAAACGGATGGAAAGTGCGGTGTCGTCCTTCACGCTGACCGTACATCGGCAATTGAAGGATGTCGAAGCTACCCTGGCACGTATCGAGGCACACGATCCCGAGTTTGAAGAACTGGACATTGCTGATGTCGACATCGACGATCCAGCCTTTGAAAGCCTGTTGGTTGGCCGCAAGGTAAAAGTGCTGTTGAGCGATGTCGATTTGCTGCGCTGGCGACAAGACTTGATCGAAGACCGCAATCGACTGGCTGCTCTATACGCAGCAGCCAAGCAGGTTGATGCCTCTCGGGATGCGAAGCTGAGTGCATTGCGAGAAGTCATTGCGCACAAGTTCGAACACCCATCCAATCCCGGCAACAAGAAGATCATCATCTTCACAGCCTTCGCCGATACGGCTGCCTACCTTTACGAACAACTCTCAAGCTGGGCAAAAACAGAACTGGGTATCGAAAGCGCGCTGGTTACAGGAACTGGGCGAAATCAGACCAGCCTGCCGCATCTTCGCAAGGATCTCGCGTCCATCCTGACGGCCTTTTCTCCCCGCTCCAAGGAACGTCCCGCCGATCTGGCACATGAAGGCGAACTGGACCTGCTGATTGCCACCGACTGCATCAGCGAAGGTCAGAACCTGCAGGACTGCGACTGGCTGATCAACTACGACATCCACTGGAACCCAGTCCGCATCATTCAGCGCTTTGGTCGCATCGACCGTATCGGTTCGCCCAATGAGCGCATTCAGCTCGTGAATTTCTGGCCGAACATGGAGCTGGACGAGTACATCAATCTCGAACAACGGGTGAGCGGACGGATGGTTTTGCTCGACATCTCGGCAACCGGTGAAGAAAACCTGATCGAACAGCAGTCCGGCAACCCGATGAACGACCTGGAATACCGCCGAAAGCAACTGCTCAAGCTGCAAGACACGGTAATTGACCTTGAAGACCTGTCCTCCGGTGTATCGATTACCGATTTGACGCTGACCGACTTCCGCATTGATCTGGCGCAATACCTCAAAGCACATCCCGGCAAGCTGGAATCCTTGCATCTGGGTGCTTGCGCCGTCACCACCAGCATGGATGCGGACATCACGCCGGGCGTCATTTTCTGCCTCAGGGCGGAAGGGACGGCTGCGCAGAAAGTCACTGACGCAGGCTATCCGCTGGCACCGCATTTCCTCGTTCATGTCAGTGAAGCGGGATCAGTCGAACTTCCCTATACCCAAGCTAAACGCATCCTGGACTGGCTCAAGCGAGTCAGTCTGGGACGCGATATCCCTGATTCGGCGGCGATTAACCGCTTCGACAAGCAGACCAAGAATGGCGCAGACATGGCATCAGTTCAGCAATTGCTGGCTACCGCTGTGAGCTCGATTGTTGGCAAGAGTGAAGAAAGAGCGATTGCCAGCTTGTTCACGCCGGGTGGAACCCACGCCTTGAAAGGTGAGTTCGCAGGCAGCAACGATTTCGAAGTGGTCGGGTACATGGTGGTTTTGCCGGAGCTTCCGAATTGACGGTCAGTTTCGATCTGTCTCGCCTCGTCGCTGCGCTGGGTTTTCCGGAGGGTGCTGCGGTCAACCAGCGTATTCCCAAGAAAATGCTGATCGAGACAGGGATGCCGACAGCAGCAGATAAGCGTGCCATCACTGACGGCATCGACGATATCCAATGGCTAGCCGCATTGAAACCGGTGACGGTGGGCATTCCGGCCTATCAGGATGAAGCGCGGGATTACCTCGAAATTGCCATCTTGAGCCTCAACCTTCGCCCTGACGCCAAAGCCAGTCGCATCGCCGAACTGGTACATCGTGCAGTTCCCTACCCAACCTTCCTGATGGCCTATTCCTCATCCGGTGTCAGTATTTCGTTGGCTCATAAACGCTGGGCGCAAAACGAAGCAGGAAAGACGGTGCTCGATGGTGATGTACTGGAGACCAACCTGCATTCGCCTGGACGCTCCGACCTGGTACAACAATTTGTCGATGCCCTTGCGCTCGAAAAGCAACCACGCCTTTCCCTGCACGCCCTGTATCAAGGGTGGATGGATACCCTAATCGCCTTGCAAACGGCTTTCATCACAGGCGTCTTTGCTATCACGTCCTCTCGGGAACATTCGGCAGCACGTCATCAGGCACTGCAGGAAGTGAAAAAACTACGGGTAGAAATTGCCCGACTCAAAGCCGCTGCAACCAAGGAAAAACAGATAGCTCGGCAAGTTGAACTAAATACGGAAATCAAGCGCCTGGAACGAGACGAAACACAGTCCCTCAGGATGCTCAGAATGGAGAAACCATGAGAATTCCGAGAAACCTTGACCACATCGATAGCGGTCACTTAGCCTCGCCGGTTTTCCAGCGCAATTATCGCTACTTCACTGCCGTGTCCGCCTCTGGCAAATACAGCAAAAAAGACATCCTGGCACTCGAACAAGCAGACTGAAGAACAAAACCATGACCATGCAGAAAATTGAAGCCAACAATCCCGAGGCACAGTCCTCCGATATCTTGGCTGGCAACCTGGCGCGACTAAAAGCCCTGTTTCCCGAACTGATCACGGAAGGCGCAAGCGGACCGGCCATCAACGTCGACGTGTTGAAAGCCTTGATCGGTGACCAGAGCGTGACTGATGTAGATGAAAAATATGGCTTGAACTGGCATGGCAAGAAGAATGCACGACAAATTGCTCTGACCCCGAGCACCGGCACCCTACGTCCTTGCCCGGAGGAAAGTGTCGATTGGGATGCAACACAGAACCTGATGATTGAAGGCGATAACCTGGAAGTGTTGAAGCTCCTGCAAAAGAGCTATTCCGGGAAAGTCAAGCTCATCTATATTGATCCGCCGTACAACACCGGCAAAGATTTTGTCTATCCGGATAATTTTCAGGACAGCATCAAGAGTTATTTCGAGTTAACCGGGCAAACAGAGAACGGCGCAAAAATCACCAGCAACACAGAGACCAGCGGACGATTCCACACTGACTGGCTGAATATGCTGTATCCGCGACTAAAACTAGCGAGGAATCTCCTCCGAAGTGATGGCTCAATATTCATATCGATTGACGATAACGAAGTCTCCAACTTACGAAAACTCTGCGATGAAGTATTCGGTGAGGAAAATTTTGTTGCAACCCTGATTTGGCAGAAGATGGATAGCCCAAGTCGTAATGAGGCTGGTCGCGCAACCACTGATTATCACGACTACATACTTTTGTACGCAAAGTCTCGTGACCAAGTAAAACTTCGTAAGAAGCGAAAGGAAGAAATCCTTCTGGCTTATCCGCTTACCCTCTCGGATGGAAGGTTAGCCCGTCGAAGACAGCTACGAAAAAATGGTAAAAACGCACGCCGTGAAGACCGCCCTACGCTTTGGTTTCCTCTTACCGCACCCGATGGAAGTGAGATTTGGCCAATTGCTCCTGAAGGATGGGAAGGACGCTGGGTCTTGTCTCCTGAAACATGGTCAGAGCGTGAACAAGCTGGACTAACAGAATGGATTCAACGCGACTATGGATGGGTTCCGTATTACATCGAAGTCGCTCCAGATGAGCCAATGATCCCTTGGCCTACACTCTGGACAGACGTCGATCAAAACAGGCAGGCAAAAGCCAGATTTACCCAACTGTTAGGGTCTGGGGTTGAATTTGATAATCCCAAGCCTCCCGGCCTAATTCAGCAAATGCTTTTAATGGCAACTGAACCCGAAGACTTGGTGCTTGATTTTTTTGCAGGATCGGGGGTCACAGGTGAGGCTGTGATGAAACTTAATACTCAAGATGGCGGTAGCCGACGCTACATTCTTGTTCAACTACCTGAACCCACGGGTAACTCACAGCTACCAACAATTGCAGCAATTTGTAGGGAGCGGCTTCGTCGAGCAGGGAGCGAACCTGTGCAACAGCATGGTGATAATCAGGATACTGAATGCAATACGGTTGATACGGGTTTCCGCACTTTCAAGCTCGACACCTCCAACATCCGCTCCTGGAATCCGAAGAGCAACGACCTGAAAACCTCGCTGTTCGACCACCTGGAACATCTAGAAGCTGGTCGCAGCAGCGACGATATCCTGTACGAAATATTGCTCAAGCTCGGTCTGGACCTCTGCGTCCCGATTGAGAAACGCGAAGTCGCAGGCAAACAGGTCAATAGCGTTGGCGCTGGTGTTCTGATGGCCTGCCTGGTCGAAAGTATCAAGGCGGCAGAAGTGGAAGCGTTGGCACTGGGCATCGTCGCCTGGCGTAATGAACAAGGAACGGTCGGCGACACTACTGCCGTATTCCGCGATAGCGCCTTCGAAAACGACGTTGCCAAGAGCAACCTGGCCGCAATCCTCGAACAACACGGCATCAAGCAAGTACGGAGCTTGTGATGAGTGAGTTCCTGATTTACCAAGCTGAGGATGGTAAGACCCAACTTTCCGTGGTGCTGGAAAACGAGGAGTTATGGCTAAGCCAGAAGCAACTGACTGAGTTGTTTGGCAAGGCAAAAACCACGATCAGCGAACACATCAAGCACATCTTTGAGGATGGAGAGTTGCGTGAGGATTCAGTTGTTCGGTTTTTCCGAACAACTGCCGCCGATGGTAAAAACTACGAGGTAGCCCACTACAACCTCGACATGGTTTTGGCCTTGGGCTACCGGGTGCGCAGTCAGGCAGGCGTTCGCTTCCGCCAGTGGGCGAGTACTCAACTGAAGGAATACATCGTCAAGGGCTTTGTACTCGACGATGAGCGTCTGAAGAACCCCGGTCAGGCACGCGACTATTTCGATGAACTCACCCGCCGCCTGCAGGACATTCGCACCAGCGAACGTCGCTTCTACCAGAAAATCACCGATATTTACGCGACCAGCGTCGATTACGACTCGACCGCCTCCATCACCCAGGAGTTTTTTGCGACGGTACAGAACAAGGTGCACTTCGCGATCCACGGCCACACTGCAGCTGAACTCATTAAGCAACGTGCGGACAGCAGCCAGCCGAACATGGGGTTGACCAACTGGAGCGGCGCACGCATTCGCAAAAGCGATGTCAGTGTTGCCAAAAACTACCTCACCGAAGAAGAACTGCGTGCCCTGAACAATCTGGCCGAACAATACCTAGTGTTTGCCGAAGGTCAGGCAGCACGGCGTATTGCGATGACCATGAAGGACTGGATCACGAAACTGGAAGGCTTTCTGACCCTGAACGACCGGGAAATCCTACGCGGCGCAGGACAAGTGTCGGCCGATCTGGCGAAAAATCATGCGGAGAAGGAGTTTTCGAAGTTCCGCGTGATTGACGATGCTCGGATTGAGTCTGATTTCGACCGCATGGTGAAATCGCTTCCTCCGCCAAGGAAGAACAAATCGTGAAACGGCAAATTGGCTCCGGCAACGGACGACAACTCTCCTTCATTGGCCGGTCTGGCATCCAGCAAGAACGGGGTACAAATTGACCTCCGTTGGCGCTGTATTGGTACTGTTGGTCGACCGTTACATGAAGGGTCTGCTGGATACGACGATCTCCCTGCAGGAGATACACAAGCTGATGTACTTCATGCAGGTTGCCGGCGAACCGCTGCATCTCCGATACAGCCTCGGACTCAACGGACCTTGTGCCGAAAACCTTCAATCCGTGCTTCTTCCTGCTGCAAACCTAATCCTTGGTTATAGCGACAGCGACGATACTTCTGACGAACCATTAAGTCTCGTGTCAGGCGCAGTGGAAGATGCCAATGCTTTTTTGCGCACTGATCAGGAGGCTCGCATCCGCATTGAGCGAGTAAGTGCTCTGATAGATGGTTTCGAGACACCCTTTGGTTTGGCGTTGCTGGCAACCGTTCATTGGATTACTGAGCACTCCCAGGACTCGCATACCCATGTGGATGTAATTACCAATACCGGTATCGGGAGCGACAGAAAGCGGCCGTTTTCTCCCCGACAAATCGACATCGCGTTGACGACGTTGTCTGATAAGGGATGGATTCGTCAGCTTTCTATGGCGTAGTTTAGATAAGAAATACACGTATCTCATTGATTTTTATGTTTGCTAAGCTCGTTTTATAGCTGAGCTTAGATTAGGAAGCTGCATGAAACTGCATTTTGAATCCGACCTGCCGTATCAAATCGAAGCCATCGAGGCCGTGTGCGATTTGTTTCGTGGCCAGGAGGTTTGTCGCTCTGTTTTTACGGTCACTGCTCAAGCCTTGGGTGGAGCCGGGACTCAGCAAAGCTTTGAGGGCAAGCAATTCACCGAAAGCGGTGGTATCGGAAATGCGCTGAAGCTGTTGGTGGATGAGCACGTCAATGAAAACCTGCAGAACATTCAGCTTCGCAACGGCTTACCTCCTTCCCTGCCACTAAAGGACAATCAGCCGCTCGATTTCACAGTCGAGATGGAAACGGGCACCGGCAAGACCTACGTTTACCTGCGCAGCGTGTTTGAGCTGAACCAGCGCTATGGTTTCACCAAGTTCGTGGTGGTCGTGCCGTCGGTGGCGATCAAGGAAGGCGTGAACAAAACGCTGCAGATCACCCGCGAGCATTTCGAGAACCTCTACCCTGCCGCCAAAGGCTATGAGTTCTTTCAGTACGACTCCGACAAACTCGGTCAGGTCCGCAACTTTGCGACCAGTCCGAATATTCAGATCATGGTCATTACGGTCGGCGCCATCAACAAGTTCGGAGATGAAGCGGCAGCACAAGCGGAAGAGTCCGACGAAGCCAAGCGCCGCGAGAAGTCCAAGAACAAGATGTACCGTGCCAGTGAAAAAACGGGTGGTGAACGTCCCATCGACCTGATCCGCCAGACGAGTCCGATCCTGATTGTCGATGAGCCGCAAAGTGTCGATGGCGGTATCGACGGCAAAGGAAAAAAGGCACTGGCGCACATGTCGCCGCTTTGCACCCTGCGTTATTCCGCAACCCACGTAGACAAGCATCACATGGTCTATCGACTGGATGCCGTGGATGCGTATGAGCAACGCCTGGTCAAGCAAATTGAGGTTGCTGCAGCCACTGTTCAGGGCGGCAACAACAGGCCCTATGTGAAGCTGCTTGCGATCAATAACAAACGCGGTGTAATCACGGCCAGCATTGAAGTTGACCGTGAAAATTCAGCGGGCGTCGTGCGCCGGGATGCAATCACTGTTCAGGACGGTTTCGATCTGGAACAGGAAACCGGCCGGGCGCTGTATGCGGATATTCGTATTGGCGAAATTCGTGCTGGCATCGGGAAGAAAAGCAGCGATCAGTTCCTTGAACTGAAAGTGCCTGGCAGCGAGGTATTTCTGCGCGTCGGAGATGCCTGGGGAGATGTTGATGCCAGCGCCGTGCATCGGGAAATGATTCGGCGCACCATCAAGGAACACCTGGACAAGGAAAAACGCCTGCGGCCTCTTGGCGTAAAGGTCCTGAGTTTGTTCTTCATCGACGAGGTGGCCAAGTATCGGCAGTACGACGAGCAAGGCAATCCGGTAAAGGGCGAATACGCTGTGATCTTCGAGGAAGAGTACAAGCGTTGGGCACGTCACCCTGACTACCAGAGCCTGTTTGGTGAGATCGAACTGGCAACGGCTGCCGACGAGGTGCATAACGGCTACTTCTCCATCGACAAAAAGAAGGTCGGTGGCAAAACGGTTGAAATGCTCAAGGATACGAGTGGCACGACGGCTGCCGACGACGATACCTACAACCTCATCATGCGCGACAAGGAAAAACTGCTTTCCTTCGAGTCGCCGCTGAAGTTCATTTTCTCCCACTCCGCGCTGAAGGAAGGCTGGGACAACCCGAACGTCTTCCAGATTTGCAACTTCTCGACCCGCGAAACCGAGCGTTGGCGTCGGCAAACCATTGGCCGCGGCTTGCGCCTCTGCGTCAATCAGAAGGGTGAGCGCCTGCGTGGATTCGAAATCAACACGCTGACCGTGATTGCAACGGAGAGCTATGAGCAGTTTGCTGAAAACCTGCAGAAGGACATAGAGAAGGACACGGGTATTCAGTTCGGTGTGGTACATGACCACGAATTTGCCGGTATTCCTGTCACCTCAGATAGCGGCGAGGTTTCACCTTTCGGCTTTGAGGCATCCAAGACCCTGTGGGGATATCTCCAGGCACAGGGCTACATCAGCGACAGGGGTAAGGTGCAGGACTCCCTGAAGACAGCGTTGAAGAACGGCAATCTGCAACTGCCTGCTGAGTTTGAGGCGCAGCGTCATCAGATCGTCGCGGTACTGAAGAAGCTGTCCGGCAAGCTGGAAGTGAAAAATGCCGACGACCGTAAGCCAATTTCGGTCCGGAAGTCTGTCTTGCTCAGCCCCGAGTTCAAGGCGCTGTGGGACCGCATCAAACACAAGACAACGTATCGCGTTCAATTCGACAACGAAAAGCTGATCGAGCGCTGTATCGAAGCTCTGGACAATGCTCCGCCTGTCTCCAAGACCCGCTTGCAATGGAAGAAAGCAGGCATGGCGATTGGCAAGGCTGGTGTTGATGCCTCACTGCTCTCGGTGTCCGAACCTATCGCCTTGTATGAGGCTGATATCGAGTTGCCCGATGTGCTGACGGAGCTGCAGGACAGAACCCAACTGACCCGCAAAACGATTGCTCGCATTCTGACCGAAAGTACCCGGCTGAACGATTTCAAACGCAATCCGCAGCAATTCATCGAGCTCGCCTCGGACGCAATCAACCGTTGCAAGCGCCTGGCTCTGGTTGATGGCATCAAATATCAGCGCCTCGGCGACGAGCACTACTACGCACAGGAGATGTTCGAGTCCGAAGAGCTGTCCGGCTATTTGCAGAACCTGGTGCTCAACACCGAGAAATCGGTTTACGAGCACGTTGTCTATGACTCGGCTGTCGAGCGGGATTTTGCGGAATCGCTGGAGAAGAACGAGGCAGTCAAGGTGTACGCCAAGTTGCCAGGCTGGTTCAAGGTCCCAACCCCGCTGGGTACATACAACCCCGACTGGGCTGTTTTGGTGACGCTGAATGGCCAGGAACGACTGTATTTCGTCGTTGAGACCAAGGGCGGCCTATTCGAAGATGAGCTTCGTGATCGCGAAAGCGGCAAAATCAAGTGCGGAGCGGCTCACTTTACTGCCCTGACAACTGAAGGGAAGACTGCAAGGTATGTTGTTGCCCGGAATATTGATGATTTGATCGCAAAGGCTGAGATGTAAGGTTTTTCAATTTACCCTCGCCTTCGGCGGCATTAAACATCGCCGCCAACAACCGGCGTCATATCGATCTCGCTGACTTTTGGTCCCCAACCACGCAACCAGCGATGCAGGAGTTCCGTTTCCTCAACTGTGGCTGTGATTTCCAACGTATCCTCCAGATCGATAACCGTTTGATCGGCCGCCAGAGGTGACTCCCGTAGATGCTGCCCACAGACCTTATCGATACGGAAGCGAAGGGAAACCTTGCGTCCATGGCTTATACCGAAGTCACCACCACTGCAATAAGTGGCCAGGTCAAAATCGATCGGCCAAGAAAACGTTTGCTCAGTGGCTTCCGCCTGAATAATGCGCGGCAACGCCAAAATGCGCTCGTTTTCATAGCCGTCGAAGCGGCAAACTAGATAGAGTCGCGCCCCTTGCTGCACCAAGCCAAGCGGACAGACCGTGGCATTTTTCCGCTGCCCTTGGGCATTGCGGTAATGGATATGCAGTTTGCACTCGCGGTATAGCGCATCGCTCACCGCCTCGAAGACGCCGGGTGTGATCTTGGGTACCAGCAAGGGCTGACTATCGGGGATACGTTGCACCTTCTTCAGCCAACGTCGTTCGATCTGAGGCTCCGGGGAGGCTTCAAGTTCTCGGCGTGCTGTAGCGAACAACGGTGCCATACTGGTTAGGGCGCGTGCCGGAAGCAATTGCGATACCTCGCTTTTCGCCAGTTGCAGCAACAGCGATTCGCTGGCCGTGAGCAGCGGCAGTTTCAGCCCCTCGGCTCCCTCCATCCAACGGTAGCCAAAAGGCTTACCCCGAGTGTCGCATTCGATGGCAAAACGAGCACAAATTGCATCCAGATGTCGCTGTACCGTACGCAAACTCACCTCGTAACCAGCGGCGGCGACCTGTTCGCGGAGATGGGAACTAGTTGTGAAATTACGACGCGGAATACGGCGGAGAATCTCGAGAATCAGCAGGGCATTGTCGAGTGCGTAGGAATGTTGTCCGGACATAGCTTTCTTCAGCGGGGCGTCAGCCACTGTCTCAGCTGCCCCCACAGAGCTGACACCGAGGATGCCCGACGGGCCTCCAGATCAGCATGGTCACAACGCGGACATGCGGTGGGCGCCAGAGTGATCAGGGCATCCGATGGAGGTTCCCATACTGTCTGCCAACCACACTGCGGGCAACGAATCTCAAGTGACTGCGGTCGAATGGGCATATAGACCTCACGCGGCATCCACGACAGGATAACAAGCTGGCCCCCAATCAACTTCGGGGTGATCGAGCATCAGATCAAGGATCACCGGCACCAATTTGCCGAGTAGTTGCGCGCCGTCACGCAGTTGCTTGCGATTGACCTTACCGTTCCAGGTAGCGCCGCCGTGGATCAATTGGTTCCGCAGCGTGTAGAGCCGGTTGAACACTACGCCCAGCAATGCAGGAGTCCTGCCGCCGGCCAATGCCTGCTGTGCGATTTTCTTGCCCTTTGCAAAACGGCTCTGCCATTCGGCCTCTTCGAGCTTGCCAGCCTGAAATTCCCAGAAGCTCTGGAAGACGAATGGGGTGTCGAGTAGCACGCGTATTCCCCCGGAAAACTCCTGCCACACGAGGCCATCAATGCGCTTGCCCGTATCGAGCGCACACAGCTTTTCGAGAAAGCCCATGAAAGTCGCCTGCTCCGATAGACCGTAGCGTTCGTCGATTTCGCAGGCATAGGCAGCGTTGAAGGCGATCCACAGAAAGACGAAACGTCCGTCGTCATCGTCGGATTGCTCCGAGCGCATGAGCCAACTGAGTGCGCGATGCACACGCAGATTAAGATTAGGGGGATAGCCTTCACGCAATGAGCGATGACGACTCTTTAAGGCATCATAGTTGATTGCGCTCATTACTTTTCCTGAGCTGTTCGCAGCTTGTCGATTTCACCCACCAGTACCCGCATACGTTCCACCTGCTGGGCTTTATCAGCCAGGGCAGTACGCAGGCGTTCTAGTTCAGCTGCAAGGGATTCGGTCAGCGCGCTCTGCAGCTGCCCAGCCAGCGTATCAAGTTGCGCGCAGACCGACTGCACGGCCAAGTCAAGTTGCTGGGCCATGTGTCGCTGCAGGGTTTCTACAACCTTGGCCAGCCGTTCGCGCAGAGCCGACATTTCACCTTGGTCACGCAGTTCTCCGGAAAACCCCGCCATGGCTTTACCCGGATCGGGCGCGGCAAAATCTAGCTGCGGCCAGGGTAGACGGGCCAAGGTGGCTTCGATCAAGGCCCGTAAACCGCGCGGGTCGAAATCGTCGCTTCGGGTATCAAGCACGGCCAGCAATTCGCGGCGCAGCCCTGTAGACAAGGCATCGGGGGCAATCAGCGCATCGAACAGTTCGAGCAGATGACGGCGCGAAGTCTCGAAATAGGACCGCAGATTTTCCAACGCGTCGGCTACTGCCAAATACTTATAAGTGGTGGTCTCGGTGTAACGTTCGGTATGCGAGTCACCCCAGGTCCATGGTTTGTACCAAGTTGAATCGCTCACCACGACACTGTAACTCTGTGTCTCGTATCCAGTACGAACTTCAAGACTGCGGGCACGCCCTGCGCCTTGATTCAAGTCATTTAGAATGCGTCGGGCCTTGGCGCGTGCTGCGTTGGACTGCCCCTGCACATAACCGCCCAAGGTATTGGCGATGTCTTGCAGGCGTTTTTTGGCCTTGCTGGCATGGGCATCCAGGTCAGCCATTTCGTGGGACTGCAAAAAAGTCAGGCGTTCGCTCGCTTGATCCCGAAGATTGGTCAGCAGATGGGCGAAAGAGCGGCCAAGTTCCACTTCCAATTTGACACGCTGTTCGGCGAGAATCGCCTCCTTGTCAGCACGGGCCTGATCGAGTGCAGCCTCCAGCGCTGCAAAGCCGCCGATACGCTGCCAGTCGTCAGCATTTGGGATTGCCCCGTTCCAGGCATCCTCAGCTAATTCGAGGAATTGCTGGTGCACATGGCGCTGGCTGCTGCTCCATTGTGCGGGAGGCAGGGTTGCCAAGGCTTGGGCGTAGGTGCTGGCAAACAGCGGCGTTCCAATACCGCGCAACAACAAGGCGATATCGGCAAAGCCTTGCTTCTCGCGCTGCAAGGCCAGCTGCTCCAGATTGCGCCGGGCATGGTCACCCAGACGCTGGCGCAAACGGGCTTCACAGTCAGTAAGGCTATTTCGGTTAAAACCATCATCGAGCATCGCGGCGTCGAACTGCGCGGCCACCAGCATCAGGCGCTTGACCCCCTTTGCAGGCAACTGCGCGGCCAGTAGCTGCTGATCGCTGTCATCCAGCAATCGCCCTGATGGCGATAGGAAAAACACCACATCGCACTGGGCCATATAGGCGCGGGTCTTGTCAGTACGACTCACCACAGGGTCGTTCATGCCCGGAGTGTCCACAATCTCGATCCCGGCCAACTGCGGCAAGGGCAGCGCCAATTCGCTGCTTTCTACCAACGGCGTAAACCGCCCTTCGGCACCTACATAGTCGTTGATGCGCCCGAGCAATTCGCTCATCTCACTGGCTTGCAACTCCTCCTTGCCGCGCATCAGCAGAGCCGCAATGCCCGAGCCATGTTCTTTCCGTGCCTGTTGCACCAGCTCACGGGCAGCACTGGCGGCTAGATCCTGTGCCTCGCTATCCGCCAGCTTTTCCAGAACAGCCCAAGATTCCGGGGTATAGAAACGTGCAGTGAAGCACGGCGCATCGGCATGACAAATCCGCGTCAGATTGGCAGTCTTGGGCGTCGCGGCTTCGGGCAACAATGGCTGGCCACCGAATAACAATTGATTGAGAAAGCTGCTTTTGCCCGCCTTGATCTGGCCCATCACACCGATGGACAGGTTGGTCTGCTCACGGGACAAACGGGCTCTCCGGGCTGTGGCATCACGCTGCCATTCGTCAAGACTGGAGAAGGCTTCGGGGAAATCGGGACGGTAAGAGGATAGTGTGTCAAAAGTGTTCATGTCATCGTCACCCTAAGTGGCTCTGGGCGCTTGTTCACCATTTGGCCTCGATAAAACGTAATGAAACTGATTCGAAGCTGCAATCAGATTCGACCAGCCCGTAATTATTTCCTGTGTAGTAAATACATCCTTGCAGGAACTGGCTCGACGCTACGTATTTGGTCGAATAATGCCCGGCATCGCGGATGAACAACGACGCATTCCGGAAAACACTACGAGATATTGGGCCTGTGTCACTTGCACAAGCATAAACAGCTACATCCCCTGCTTGGTTGTTCTTTAACTCAAGAGACTCGCAGGCTACAAATTCGCAATGAACAATTTTCATTCGAAGCGATTCACTATAAATTGCGCCACCACGTGCGGCTCGACAGTGGTCGAAACAACAATCTTTGATGCTCCAAGTGTTATAAGAATTAGGCTGAAAAATCGCCCCGCCAAACAGTTCTGCGTGACCACAACGGGAGAAATGGCATCCATCAAGAGCCAACGCGTTGTCCCGAACAGCAATGGCGCGCGCATTACGCGTTGAAAATTGGCAATTGGTGACGATCAATCGTTGGCCAACCGAGTTCAGTGCTGTGCGCTTGGCCGCCGGGTCGTAGTCGCCTTGCCAGTTGCAGCGGAGGAGCGTAATTCTGCTCGCCCCTTGGAAATCCAGAGCCGCATCGACTAGGCGACAGTCGGTAAGGTTGACTTCACCTTCCTTGGCGAAGGTATTGAGCGTAGCGCCGTTGCGGAAAAGCAGAATGGCATCGCTGGCCTGCCACGGAAAATCAACACTGAGATCGGCGTCGACCAACCAAAGGCCACCTTGCAGGCCACTGCGCAATGCTTGTTCAGTGAGCCGCTGGCTTAAGCAACTGGGCCAGAGTTCAGCAATTAGCGACAACGGTTTGGAACTGCCCTCTGCAACTTTCCCTTCTTCGTTCACATCAGCACCGCCATCTTTACACTCCTTCTTGGCCAAATTCAGACCAAGAATATCGACCGTATCCCGGACTCGGGTGGTCAATTCGGCTTCATCAAGGCCGAGGAACGTAGCGAGTTCACCCGCAAGGCGGATGGCTTCGTCACCCAATGGAGCATCGAGCCGTAGCAGTACCAGTGCATCGACAACAAGGTGGTGCGCGAAACCCGCTTCACGGATTAGCCGTGCACCTTCAAGCAGCGGTTCTGGTTCGAGATTTCTGGCTTGTTCGAAGAGCTGTCCGCGAATGTCACCCAGCTTCAATGCATCCAGTAGCAGCCGCAACAAGCGCGTTTGGGGTTCTGAAATTGCCGGTTGATTGGTAAGCACGGCAGCCAACAGCAAAGCATAGTGCTGGCGCAAATGTTCGGTTTGTTGGGCTGCAGCATGCTCAGGCAGCGGTTGTAGTTGCAGCTGCTCCTCGTCGGTGGCGCTGGCTAGGATGTCGAGTAGGTTCATTTGACCAAGGTTCCCCAAGGGAACGAAGACATTACGAAAGCATTCTTCTTCCCAGTAGATGGACGTTTTTTATCGGAGTTTATGGACGGGATGGGGTCGTCAATAAAAGGAAACTTGCCGGGCCATTTTTTTGTTGCAACTACTGAACTTGACGTACGAGTACTAAGACCGAGAATCGCAGCTGCCCCCTTGGAACACATACTCAAGCTCTCGGCATCAATATCGAGAAAGGACGCAAATTCGCTTATCAACCCGACGATTTCATCGTCAATTGGGGCATCAAGGCGCAGGACAACCAAAGCATCCACGAGCAGATATCTCAATTGACGATGAAATCGTCGGG
>Ga0209211_10003918_pt1 | contig 23699 bp, 13 predicted proteins | sample RifGroA2_FD_183992 | JGI IMG/M metagenome (GOLD analysis project Ga0209211, IMG submission 183992) | Groundwater microbial communities from Rifle, Colorado, USA - Groundwater A2 (SPAdes) (version 2) | ecosystem: Environmental > Aquatic > Deep subsurface > Groundwater | place: Rifle, Colorado...
GGTTTAATCGATTCAGAAAGTTGCTGGTACGTTACGAAAAGCTAATAGAGACGCATGAGGCATTACTACACTTGGCAGCAGCTATTATTTGTTGGAGAAAAATCGGAATTATTTACGGATAAGTTCTAAATATTTCGTGTATCTATATCCTCGCCGATACCCGCGTAGTTTGTTCCTTCACCTTTGTTTCCCTTCCGTAAGGCGATATTTCCCTTAGCCTCCTGATAATAGGGGGAAGGTGTTCGATTATGTAATCAACATCCTCCATGGTGTTATACCGGCTTAAACTCAGCCTTACAGAACCATGCACCGCTGTAAAAGGAACGCCCATCGCTCTCAGTACATGCGAAGGTTCCAAAGAACCTGAGGTGCATGCAGAACCGGAAGAGGCACAAATGCCCTTTTCATTCAGAAGCAACAAAATAGCCTCCCCTTCCACAAATTCAAAGCTCATATTGGTGGTGTTTGGAAGGCGCTGTATTCTATGCCCATTCACTCTGGGATCCGGCGCTTTTTTCAGTATTTCATCCTCCAGCTTGTCCCTCAGTTGTTTTACCCGTGTAGTTTCCTCGCTCATAAATTTCTTTGCCAATTCACATGCCTTGCCAAGCCCGATAATTGATGGAACGTTTTCCGTACCGCCGCGTCGATTCTTTTCCTGATGCCCGCCAATGATAAAAGGCGAAAACGTTATTCCCTTCCTGACAAACAATGCGCCAACTCCTTTAGGGGCATGTAATTTATGCCCGGACAAGGTCAATAAATCTATCGTGCTTTTTGAAAGGTCTAAAGGTATTTTCCCTACAGCCTGAACTGCATCAGTATGTAAAATAGAACCTTTTTGTTTCACAATAGCGCCAATCTCCTCGATGGGGAATATCACGCCGGTCTCATTATTTGCATACATAATCGATACGATTGCCGTATCTTCTCTTACCGCATCGGCTAATTCACTGAGGTTAAGCATCCCATTGCTGTCCACGCCAAGCTCCGTTACGTGATAACCACTTTGAGCCAAATATTTGCCTAAATTATAAACGGCTGGATGCTCTACTCTTGAAGTCACAATATGCCTCTTATGCGGGTTTGCCCTAAGTATTCCCCAAATCGCCGCATTGTCACTTTCTGTGCCACAGCTTGTAAATACAATCTCTGAAGGGTCAGCGCCGAGAATGTCTGCCACCTGCTGCCGTGCACTATCAATCTTTTTAGCTACCTGTCCACCGAAGAAATGCATACTCGATGGATTGCCGTAATAATTTGTAAAATAAGGCAGCATAGCCTCTATAACTTCTGGTGCGACCATCGTTGTAGCATTATTATCCGTATACACTACCTTCATAAAGCCACCTCCTCGACGATAATTGTATCAGCCACAAATTCCTGCAGTTTCGCCTCTACGGTAGATTTCAAAGTAACCTTTGAACTGGGACACTCCACACAACTACCCCGAAAAGAAACCATGACCCGGTCGCCGTCTATATCAATCAGTTCAATGTCGCCTCCATCAGACTGGAGGGCGGGCCGGATATCCCTTTCTATCGTCTCCTGTATCAACTGCATCTTCCGAATATTTGTCAATTTTTTAACCGGCTTTTTGGCGCTTTCGATCATTGCTTTTTCTTTTTCTTTTTGCCATACCTCATCTATGATCGCCTGTATTTGGGGATGACATGAACGGCACCCGCCGCCTGCCTTACAGTAATTTGTGACCTGCTCAATCGTAGTTAATTTATGCTCTCTCACTTCATGAGCAATTTTATTATCTGTTACGCCAAAACACTTGCAGACAATCGTTCCTTCCTCTACGGGTTTTTCAATTTTTATCCCCCGATAACTTGCTATGGCCGCTTCCAATGCCTCTCGACCCATCACGGAACAGTGCATCTTTTGCTCCGGCAATCCATCAAGATAATCTGCAATATCATTATCAGTAATCTTTGCCGCCTCTTCCAACGTCTTTCCTCTCACCATCTCCGTTAAGGCGCTCGCAGAGGCGATGGCGCTGCCACACCCGAATGTCTTGAATTTTACATCCACAATACGACCGGATTTATCCAATTTTAGCATCAACTTTAACGCATCGCCGCAGGCCAAACTGCCTACCTCGCCTACGGCATCCGGATTTTCAATTTCACCGACATTTCTGGGCCGAAAAAAATGGTCTTTAACCTTCTCAGAATAATCCCACACTGCTTATTCCTTTCCTAATGAAATTTACTGTAACAATTGTAGTATAAATATATTCTTTTATATCCGGAATGTCAAGCATCGCCTGTAGTTCATCGCCATATGCACAGAAATGTTTGTTGGGTAAACACTTTCGTATAAATTTATATCTTTTTATTAAATTAATTCACACTTATGCCGATAATAGGTACATTGACTTGCTGCTTGTGAAAACAAAAACTATACATTATTAATTACTCTCTGTAACTCCCAAGGAAGGGGATAGCCATGCATAAGAAATTTTTAGAATCCATTGGTGTCAGCGGAATAGACTTCACAAAATACCCTGTAGAACATCTCCCCCGGATACTTCATCTCAGTATGATTATCAAAAATACCTGCTTCTGGATAAGGGATGCTGTCGTCCCTTACCGTCTGTTATCACAGGAAGAACAGACACATATCCTTGAAGAATATGTCCAGTGCATCATCGCTTTTCAGTTTAAAGAAACCTAACCCGAACGAGCCGGAAGTGAAAAATGTAACGTGCAAAATGCAAAATTTATGGTATCCAACATACCTTAATTTTGCATTTTGTACTTTATTTTCTGTTACAAATCTCATCCTTCATTTAATTTAACAGTTCAGACCTGCTTCCCACGATAAACTACCGTAATAATTCAACCGCCTCAGAAATAAAGAATAACTTGACAGGCAGTAGTGCGTGTCTTATAATCCGAACATACCTGAAATTGCAGGATTGGGACACAAAATACAAGGTTTTTAGGCTTTTTATGAACGTCAACATCAAAATAGGATTCGCTGAAAAGGAATCCGCCGAACTGCTGGTTTTTTACCTATACGAAGATGTAAAAACCGTTGAAGGCACTCTTGTCTTCTTTGATAAAGCGCTGAACAATGCCATTACTGAATTAATTAAGAAAAAGGAATTTGTTGCAAAACTCAACAAAACAATCACCCTTCCAACTTACGGGAAAATACCGGCCAAACGCATCATGCTGGCAGGCCTGGGAAAGAAAAAAGATGTAACCTTTGATAAAGTGAGACAGGCTGCCGGGACTACCGCCAGCATCACTCGCGACATGGGTATCCGTGAAGTTACCAGCGTAATAGATTCGATTGAAATACCGAATCCCTCATCAATCGAATGGTATCAGGCTTATGTTGAAGGATGTTTGCTCGCCCTTTATAAATTTCAGAGATATAAAAATGTACCATCCGAGGAGCAAAAGGAAATTAAATCACTTACACTCCTTTTGTCTAAAAAAGAGTCCTTTGGGCCTGCAAACGAGGCCGCTAAACAGGGGCAAATTATAGCAGATGCAGTCTATTTTACACGCGATCTTATCAATACCCCCGCACAGGATAAAACCCCCACCATTTTAGCCGATACTGCAAAAAAATTGGCTAAAGAACCTGGCATTCAATGTAAAGTACTGTCTAAGCCAGAACTTAAAAAGCTTGGGATGGGCGGCATACTGGGTGTTTCACAGGGCAGCATCGAACCCCCGAAATTTATCATACTCGAATACAATGCGCGCACTAAAAACCAGGATACGATTGTATTCGTTGGAAAAGGACTCACTTTTGATTCCGGAGGAATATGCCTGAAACAAGCAAAAGATATGGATCAAATGAAATGCGACATGTCCGGAGGCGCTGCCGTGTTGGGAGCCATTAAGGCTATATCCAGAATGAAATTGCCCCAACATATCGTGGGTCTCATACCCTGCGCCGAAAACATGCCCAGCGGTTCGGCAATCAAACCCGGCGATATCATTAAATTCCGTTCCGGCAAGACTGCCGAGGTTGCAAATACCGATGCAGAAGGCCGCCTGATTCTAGCCGATGCACTGGATTATGCAGGAAAATATAGACCCAGCGCCGTAATCGATCTTGCCACACTTACCGGCTCCTGTGTGGTAGCCCTGGGTACTGCTGCTTCCGGTATGATGGGAAACAATGAAGAGCTGAAAAAAAGGGTCAAAATAGCCGGCGAAAAAACCTGGGAAAGAGTCTGGGAACTTCCTCTCTGGGAAGAATATCAGGAGCAAATCAAGAGCGATATTGCGGACATCAAAAATATAGGAGGACCTCATGCAGGGGCGATAACTGCCGCCTGTTTCTTAAGCAAGTTCACAGAAAAATATCCCTGGGTTCATCTCGATATCGCAGGCACTTCATGGTGCGAAAAAAATAATGCTTATCTCCAGAAAGGCGCTTCAGGCGTTGGAGTTCGGCTACTCGTACAATTAGTTCAAAACTGGTCTCGATTCTCATAGGAAAATCCCTCCATTAATTCATGTCCTAACCAGAAATTTTACATTTTGCATTTTTCATATTGCACTTTATTTTCGACTAATGACGATAGAAAATAATGCCAATAATGTTATTGCCATCCGCGGCGCCAGGAACCATAATTTAAAGGGAATCAGCGTTGATATCCCGCGTGACCGGCTCACGGTTATTACGGGCGTCAGCGGCTCAGGAAAATCATCCCTTGCATTCGATACCATTTATGCAGAAGGTCAGCGCCGTTATATTGAAAGCCTTTCCTCCTACGCACGACAATTTTTAGACCAAATACAAAAACCCGATGTGGAACACATCGAGGGACTCCCGCCCACGATTGCCATTGAACAGCGCACCTGCCCGCCCAGTCCACGCTCGACGGTAGCAACTGCCACCGAAATTTACGACTACTTGCGCCTCTTATATGCAAAAATCGGCATCCCTTCTTGTTACCATTGTAAATGTGTTATCTCCCGCCAAACCATCGACCAGATGGTACAAAAAATTATGGAATTCCCCCAAAAAACCAGAATGATGCTCCTTGCCCCACTTGTTAAAGGCAAAAAGGGTGAACACCGTGAAATATTCCAGTCAATAATTCAAAAGGGATTTGTCCGCGCCCGTGTCGATAATGCCATTGTCGACCTCAAAACCATACCAAAACTGGCGCGATATAAGACCCATGAAATAGACGTAATTGTGGATCGGTTGGTTGTAAAAGAGGACATCCGGACACGCCTTTATGATTCCATTGAAACCTGCCTGGAATTGGGAGAAGGAGTCATGCTGGTAAGCCAGGAGATTGTAGAGACAGGTTTAAAACCTGTCTCTACGGACCATATCCTCAGCGAACGTTACGCATGCCCAAAATGCGGAAGAGGCTATGAAGAACTGACGCCTCGCATGTTTTCATTCAACAGTCCTTACGGCGCTTGTCCTGATTGTGATGGACTTGGAAATACCTTTGATTTCGACCCGGAGCTGATCGTCCCTGACAAACACCTTAGCATCAAAGACGGCGCCATCGACGCCTGGCAAAACTGGGGATCGTTAACCCAGACCCATTACGATAACCAAACCAAAATATTTTCAAAAACTTTTTCAGTTTCCCTGAACACGCCTTTTATAAAACTACCGAAAGAGACCGTAGATACCCTGCTTTTTGGCGCCGAGGACTTTGAAGGTGTCATCCCCAATCTCAAACGCATGTATGAAAAAACGACCAGCGAACGTATCCTGAATCGCCTTACCGGTTATAGGAATTACAGAACCTGCACTGTTTGCAAAGGAGCCAGACTACGACCCGAGTCCCTTTCGGTTAAAATCGAACACAAATCCATCCATGAAATAATGGATCTAACAATAGAAGAAGCCCTGCTCTTTTTCAAAAACCTGAAATTAAGCGGCCAACAAGCAATTGTTTCAAAACAAATCCTGAAGGAAATTCAGAGCAGACTTTGCTTTATGATAGCTGTCGGATTACACTATATAACCCTGGGACGCAGCAGCGATACCCTTTCCGGAGGTGAAGCGCAAAGAACACAACTTGCCAAACAAGTCGGCTCAGGACTTGTCGGGATTTGTTATGTGCTGGATGAACCCACCATAGGACTTCATCCACGGGATAACGAACGCCTTCTGCAAACCTTAATTACATTACGAAACAACGGAAACACGGTCATCCTGGTGGAACACGACGAATACACCATCCGCCATGCAGACCATATCATCGATCTCGGCCCGGGGGCAGGCGAGCGGGGTGGCAGTGTCGTCGCCCACGGTACACCGAAAGAAATCGCTGACAATCCCAATTCATTAACCGGACAGTATCTCAACCAAACGCTTACCATACCGCTTCCCGAAAAACGAAGGGCTATCCATCTGAAAAACTCCGTGGAAATACGGGGTGCGCGCGCCCATAATCTTAAGTCCATCAATGTAAAAATCCCTTTAAAAACCTTTTGCTGCGTTACCGGCGTATCCGGCTCAGGGAAAAGCACGCTGGTTAACGACATCCTGCATCGCTCACTTGCGAAATTACTGTACGGCAGTCACGAACCCCCGGGAGCGCATGATAAAATCCTCGGCGTTGAACGCATCGACAAAGTTATAGAAGTTGATCAATCACCCATCGGACGAACCCCGCGCTCAAATCCTGCCACGTACACCAGGGCATTTGACCTCATCCGCTCTCTCTTTGCGCAGGCCCAGGAGGCGAAGATTCGCGGCTATACGGCAGGAAGATACAGCTTCAATATCAGCGGCGGGCGATGCGAGGCATGTAAAGGACAAGGAACTAAAAAAGTGGAAATGCATTTTTTGCCTGATATGTATGTTACATGCGAAGAATGCAAAGGAAAAAGATATAACAAGGCGACGCTGGAAGTTACTTACAAGGACAAAAGTATCTCGGACGTGCTGGATATGTACGTTGAAGATGCGCACCGATTTTTCAAAAATATTCCAAAAATCGAACGTATTTTAAGAACACTCGTGGACGTCGGGTTGGGATACATTAAATTAGGGCAGTCCAGCACCTCGTTATCAGGCGGAGAGGCGCAACGAATCAAACTTGCCACGGAACTATCCAAGCAGGCAACCGGGAAAACACTGTATATCCTGGATGAACCTACTACAGGACTGCACTTTGCCGACATACAACAGCTACTAAAAATTTTACACCGGTTAGTCGATCTGGGTAATACCGTATTGGTTATAGAACACAACCTGGAGGTCGTCAAAACGGCAGATTACATCATTGATTTAGGCCCTGAGGGCGGAATACATGGCGGCGAAATTGTGGCTACAGGCGCTCCTGAACAAATTGCAGAAACAGACCGATCCTATACGGGCAGGTTTTTAAGAAAAGTCCTTTAGCCGTCAGGGGTCATAAGCGCTAACTTAAAATGACGGATCAATTTAACCGTGTATTGAATAACGAATATCGAATTATGAGGTTTTCTTATCCTCTATCCTTCGACATTCATTATTCCTTGTTCGATATTGGAATCCTCATCTTCTGCCTCCTTCGCTGGTTCAATCGTCCCCGATTGAACCAAATAATTTGGCATTTCACACAACGGTTAGTTAGTAGAGACCGGTTTCAAACCTGCCCCTACACAGTTCTGTAATCTGCGAAATCTGTAGTTTTAAATGTTTTTTATTGTCTCGCAACTCTTCTTACGCCTCCGTATCAGACGACACTCGCAACAATTCATCCAGCGTCGTTTCTCCCTTGCGAACTGAATCAAGGCCGTCCTCCCACAAAAGTTTTGTCCCTCTCTTTACCGCTTCTTTCATGATTTCACTGGAATCCTTGTGGGCTAAGACAAGTCGCCGTATGGCATCGTCCACATACAAAAACTCCGCAATGCATTTTCTGCCTTTAAAACCCGTATTATTACATTCATCACAGCCTTTGGGTCTGTATAAGGGTTCTCCTTCCTTTAACCCCGTCGTTTTGCGGAATTCCGCCTCCGGCACGTACGCTTCACGGCACTTTGCGCACAGCTTTCTCACTAACCGCTGCGCCATGACGCCTATTATACACGAAGAAATCAGATAATCCTCCATCCCCATATCCATCAAACGGGTAAAGGCCGATGCAGAATCGTTTGTGTGGAGGGTAGAAAAAACAAGATGACCTGTCAATGCAGCCTGTATGGCAATTGTGGCCGTTTCCCGATCACGAATTTCACCGATAAGAATAACATCCGGGTCGTGTCGCAAAATAGAACGCAACCCTGATGCGAAGGTCAAATCAATCTGTGGATTTACCTGTATCTGATTCACGCCATCCATACTGTATTCCACGGGGTCTTCCACCGTTACGATCTTTATCTCCGGGGAAATTATTTCCTTGAGCACGGCGTAGAGCGACGTGGTCTTCCCGCTCCCTGTCGGCCCCGTTACCAGCAGCATGCCTTCCGGCTTATTTATCATACGTCGAAACTTAACCAAAAATTCCTGGTTGAATCCCAGTTTTTCTAAATCGAGCATAACCGCAGTTCTATCCAAAATCCTCATTACCACGCCCTCGCCGTGGCTCATCGGGATAATGGAGACCCTCAAATCCACCTCTTTGCCCGCCACCTTCATCTTGATTCGGCCGTCCTGAGGCAGCCGCTTTTCGGCAATATTCAGCTTGGCCAGGATTTTAATACGCGAAATAATGGCATTATAAATTTCACGGGGCGGCGGTGCAAGCTCCCGTAAGACGCCATCTACGCGATACCGCAGCCGCGCATTCCTTTCAAAAACCTCCAGATGTATATCGCTTGCCCCTACCTCGATTGCCTTCGTCAATACGCTGTTCACAAGCCGTATAACAGGTGCCTCAGAGGCCATGTCCCGCAACTGCTCGACGTCCTCCATCACCTCAATGGTGGAAGTCGAGGCCTCCTCTTCTTTCACCTCGCCCTCATAGAGGGCTTCGAGTGAAACCAGAATGTCTTTCTCGCAGCCGGCAAATACCCCTATTTGCTTATTCGTAGCGGAGGCAATAGTTTCTACCAGCAATGAATCCTGAGGATCTGCCAGTGCAATATCTAACATCCCATCGAATACCCTGAGCGGAAGCACACGATTTGTCACAAAGAATACCTTAGGGACGCCCTCTATCAAAGGATATCGGTCTTCCTTTTTCTTCTCCCAGATTGGTATTTGGAGCAATTTGCCGTAGGCTTGCCTGAGGTCTTCCTCAGAAACTGTCCCCAAATCAATCAGGATGCGCCCCAGCTTCTGCCCCGTCTGCCTCTGTACCTCGAGGGCACGATCCAAATCAGCCCGGGTCACCTTGCCAATTTCCACTAACACATCGCCGATGTTGTTAAGAATTGTTTGATTCATATTTTTTTGAAGTCCCCCTTTATTAAGGGGGATTTTCGAATTTCATACACAAACATCCCCTCACTCCCAGCTCGCCACGTCCTTATCCTCACCGTCCCCACCGGAATTGCCGTCCGCGCCATACGAAACGATATCGTAGTCCCCATGCTCACCCGGATAGGTATAAACATACGTATTCCCCCACGGGTCTTTTGGGATAAACTTCTTTTTTAAATACGAACCCTTCCAATTAGTAAGCCCCTGCGGTTGTATCACCAATGCCTCTAAACCCTGTTCCTGCGTGGGATACTTCGTGGTATCGAGCTTATACATCTCCAGGGCGCTCGAAAAGCCCTCGATTTGCTGTTTGGCCACCGTTTGACGGGACTCACCCACCCGCCCGATCATCTTTGGCCCGATCAATGCGGCAAGCAGCCCAATGATAATCATCACAATCAGCAATTCCAGTAATGTAAAACCACCCCTTTCCAATAATCGCAGCTTCAGCTTATTTCCCATATCCTGTCACTCCATTTCATTTATAAACGTAGATAAAAGTTTGTACGAGCCATCACCCCCACCAAGCCTCCCCCATCAAGGGGGAGGTAACATTTCTTCCCTCCCACAAGGGGCGGGGGTGAACTGAAACAATTATTTCACGTCGTTAAAATTTATCAAATCCATCATGTCTTCCTTTATTGCCATCGCATAAATACCATTTTTTGTCAGATATGCAATCACCTCGTCAGGCAGGTAAAGAGAGGCAAACACAGGAATCACACTCCTCCCGCTGTATTCGGGAAAGTACTCAGGCAGCTCCTTTAAAACCGCGATAAATTCATCAATATACGACAGCCGCGGGGTGGATTTTACCTCGACCAGGATAACCATCGTCTCGTACACCGCAATGATGTCAAACTCCCTTCGCTTGCCTTTTTCCTTTGGTTTCCTCTTGTACCTTCTTACCATAAAATCTTCTTCATCGCTGCATCCAAAATACCTTTCGGCGATCTCCCTCACACACGGGGCCACGAAGTCCTCTGCCAGCGTTCCCATCTTATTAGTCACCTCGCCCCACTGCCTGAAGGCCTTTTTTCTATCTTCCCGCATCTCATCTTTAAAATCACTCATTTCATCCTTAAACTCACACATCTCATCTTTAAATGTCAGCATCTCATTTTTAAACTCCCTTAGCTCCTTCTCCGTCTGCATCTGAGAATTGCCAACATTTCTGATGTATTCCTCAAGCACCTTCTCAAGATTGCCAACCCTGTCTTTCACCGTCGGCATACATGCCTCCTTTCCGCGGTAGTACTACATACCCCTCCCCCTTCAAGAGGGGATTAAGGGGTGGGTTGAGGGGAATCGCAATAATTTCGTTTCTTGAAGCATTTTAATAACCATACTTTTTGGACAGTAATATACAGATCGCTCCTATGGAGCTAATTGTATCTTAACTATTCATTGTTACAAACAGTGAGCCCTTAACAGGGCTTAATTTTTCAAAACACCAAATTGATGCTAATTGTCCAGCTTACTTTTTTGGTGGGCATTGCCCACCCTACATATGACTGTCATTCTCGTTTAAAAGATTTATTATCGGTTTAAGCTTAGCCCCGCTCTCTGTCATTCATCTTCTATGTCGTCATCCACTGCTTCGGTATCTTCGCCCTCGTCATCATCAAACTCATCGTCAGCGCTCATGACATTATCTAATCCATCCATATCTATGTCTTCTGTTAATTTATCAGAATCTTTTGATTTATCAATATCTTTTTTGATCTCCTCTTCATCAGGAGTTTTTTCATCCCTTGCATAACGAACGACCTGTTCCATCTCTTCATTGATTTTATAATAGGCCATCCCGCCCAAAGGCTCCACATGCAGCACAGCCACCATATTATCACAAATAAACCCCAGTTTATCTTCCAGGGCGGTCCCGTTTGGATAAAACGTAAAAATCCTTGTTTGTTCATCCTTCGCTTCAAATTTATCAGTAAACACCTCTATTTCGCGTGGCATTATGAATATTCTTTTATCCTCATTATAGCAATACCCTCCCCGAAGATCGAAAACGACACTGGTCGCCTCGGCGCTTGACATCGCCTTAATACGCGCCTCCCTGAGAAAGTATACCAGTTCGTTCATCGTCTTCCTGAATCTGATAGAATCAAATGACCCCGTAAATCTGGGAACCGCCACACCGGCTACGATGCCAATGATCACCAAAACGACAATTAGCTCAAGTAACGTAAAACCTTGTTTTTTTCGCATAAGAATATCAACCACAGAAGCACGGAAATAAAGTAACAGTTCACCGCAAAAGCCCGCCCTCATGGAAATGGGGGGCGCGAAGGACGCAAAGAAAAAAACATCCAAACCAGAGCGAGTCGGAGCATGTAGCGCGACATTCTTGTCCTCGTGAAAACGGGGATATGTCGCTATCCTGCGAACTGAAGTTCGCGCTACACAGACGGCAATACCTAGTTTTTATTAAGGTTTTTCAACAAGCTACATTGTTACCCTTTGCTGGTTCAATCGCCCCCGATTGAACCAAAATGTTTTGGTTCAGGCTACAAGCCTGAACCAGCACAGACCAGCACAGAAAACGACAATTAACTCAATAAGTGTAAAAGCATACCGCTTCCTCAAATATAAATACAAGGACACATAATTTCCCTTTCTATTTTGCAAAAATTTCTTTACAATAACGGTGAATTTGCAGGGTTAAACGGTTTATAAGAAATTGTCTTTATAGAGGAATTTTACATGGGCAAAGAAATATTAAAAAAACTGTTTGTTGCCTTACTGATTCTCTATTCTATATATCTTATAATCCACGTATCAACCCATAGGAGTAATTATCAAACAGATTTTAAAATATATTATTACGCAGCTAAAGCCTATGCAGCAGGATTAAATCCTTATGATTCAAACGTACTGTTTGAGATGGCATGCGTCCCTAAGCACAATAAGTTCGTCTATCCGCCCCTCACATTATTTTTTTTCCGTTCATTTTCCCTGGTAAAATTTGATATAGCTTTTTATTTATTTTTGTCCTTCAAATGCATCTTACTAACAAGTCTTATTTATTTGTGGGCAAAAAAATTTCTTCAAAAAGATGCTGATTTACTATTTTACATTTTCTGTCTACTGGCTTTTAATAGCGCCATTTACCTGGATGTCATTGCCAGCAATATCTCTATCTTAGAACAGTGCTTTTTGTGGACGGCCTTTTATTTTCTTTTAAACCGGAAATTGTTGCCTTTTTGCATATTGATTATCGCAGCGGCAATCTTTAAAATCACACCCATATTGTTTCTTATTTTGATATGGTTTTCAAGGTTTGAAAAGAAAAAAAAGTTTATATATTTTTCCGGTGCGTTCGCCGCCTTTCTAGTTATTCTGCTAGTGTCTTATATAACCAATCCTCTCTTAGTTAAGTGTTTCATAAATAACACCTCAGAAATAAATGAGAGGGGCATAATAAACCCATCGACTATGGCACTCTTAAAGGACGTATTCGAATTATTGGCAATAAAAACTGGTGTAATAGTCCCACAAACTGCCCAATTAGGCCTATTTTTTATCATAATCACAACTATACTCTTTATGACATGGAGATCTTATCTAATCTTAAAGTCATTTGATATAGAACATAAGGAAAAAATCACCATATTTTTGGCTTGTTTAGTTTATGCCCTGATACTCCCACGCTTTAAGGATTACTCCTATATTCTTTTGCTCGTCCCAACTTATTTTATTATAAAAAGGGGCGCTTACACAAAAGCACATAACCTTCTCTTTATTCTTACAACCCTTTCTGCAGCTCGAATAACGCTGCCCGGATTTCCAATTATATTCCATTTTTTATGGATGTACTATCCACTAATTATTGCTTACTTTATATGGAGTTTATATTTATACAATACACTCCTTTTGAAAAAGAAATGGCTTTCGGAAACTAACAGAGCTAAATGACCCGGTAAACCTGGGAACCGCCATACCGGCTACTATGCCAATAATCACCAGAACGACTATTACCTCAAGTAACGGAAAACCTTGTTTCTTTCGCATAAGAACCTGACCACGGAAGCGCGGAAACAAAGTAACCGTTCACCGCAAAGGCGCCAAGAAAAAACATATGTTTCGGTTCAGGCTGCAAGCCTGAACCAGCATAGGAAAAAACATCCAAGCTGGAGTGAGTCGGAGCATGTGGCACGACATTCTTGTCCTCGTGAAAACGGGGATATGTCGCTGTCTTGCGAACTGAAGTTCGCGCTACACAGACGGTAAAACCTTTGCTGGTCCTTGCTGGTTCAATCGTCCTCGATTGAACCAAAATGTTTCGGTTCAGGCTACAAGCCTGAACCAGCAGAGATGGGTTTGATTTTAATGAATAACAGATAACAAAAAATGTAAAATGTTCAACTGTTTTTTAATCTCACCCATCCTCTTACTTTTTCATTAATTATTTCTTGTTATATGTTATTCATTTTTATGACTATCGGGTTAACTCAGCCAGAAAATCATTGTATAATCAAGTAGAATTGACAAATATGCCTCCATGATGACAGAAAAGCTAACATTATCGTATCATAACATGGGGGGCTACGTGAATTTCAAAACCTGTATTAGCATGGGTAGCAGATCCTCTTTTGCTTATGCTGAGTTAGCCCGATAGTCATATTCATTTTTGTTACAGGTGACATATTACTCGTCATTCGACACACGTCACTCGTGTCCATCCGTGGATTACCGTAGTTAAAAAAGAAAGGGGCGTCACACCCTTTCGGCATGACACCCCTTTTCTTTAACTTCTATTAACTTCTTGACGTTCCCCAGTATATCTTGACCAGGGGTACGTTTTTTTACTTCCTAACCTTCACGGTCATCGACTTCTTCGCATCTCCTCCTTGAACGTGACCCTTGCATTACCAGTCTTATTCTTGGCAGTGATCGTGAACGTGGCCTGACCGTCTTCGTCTGTAGAATCGCTTGTCGGTGATACCGATATGCGTTTCTTGCCAGCCGAATTGATCGTCGCCGTTACCGTTTCACCATCAACGAGACAACCCGCATCACCTGTCACCGTCACCGTCACCGTACCGCTCTTCTTCCTCTTGAGCTTCAGGCTGGTCGGAGACACAGAAATAGCCTCAGGCTCGCATACTGTCGGTGTTGGTGTCACTGTTGGCGTTGGTGTTGGTGTAACCGCTGATGGCGTCAAATTGAAATCGGCCACTACTGGACTGCCGGCTACCACCGTAACAATCTGTGAAGCAGAATCAAAGCCCGTCGCTGATGCGGTTACCGTACGATCGCCAGCCGTTACATTCGCAATCGTATACGTACCATCAGGTCCGGTCGTTGCCGTTTCGCCAGTATCCACAGATACCGTCGCCCCAGGTATTGGTGTTCCACCTGTCGAAACAGTACCCACAATGACGCCTGTTGTTCCTGGCGTTGGTGTTGGCGTTGCCGTCCCTGTTGGCGTTGGCGTTGCTGTCCCTGTCGGCGTTGCCGTCGCAGTTGGCGTTGGTGTAGGCGTTGCAGCAGCCCCCACCGTAGCCGTATCAGTAACTGATGAGATACCACCACTTGCATTTGGGTTATCTGTGAACGTTGTTGTCAACGTATCAGTCAAAGCCGCCTTGATGTTTATATTGGCTTGCGAATTACTTGTGCTAGCGGCTATGGTACCTAAGAACGACCCCGTATCATTGCCTGTTTCCGTCAGACGCACCGTAGTACCGGATGAATCTGTCGTTGAGGTAATATTAGCATTCACATTATTTGCCGTAGAATGCGATGTATTCGATTCGGGATCATACAAAGAGACAACCGCATTTCCACCAATTTCTACTGAATCGGTTGTAAACGCAAGCGTAGCGCCATAGTTCTTTGTACTTACAGTGGTTGTAACATCGCTTGCAGGCGATAGATCAGAGTACTTTATCGAAATACTACCATTCGCAACAGCCCTGATATTTGGCGCTGCACCACCTGATGTATTGGAGTCAGATGCGGTGCTTGTTTTAACCGTGCCCAAAAACGTACCGGAATTCCCGGATGTTTCTGTCATAAGTACTTCTCGACCTGCCCCACCAGTATCATCTGACGAAGGCGTCGCCTTGACCAAAGAGGTTGCGCTACTACTACTGGTGGCTTTGTCAGCACCTGAAGAAATATTTAAGTCATTATCAACCAACGTTATGACTACCGTATCTCCACTGAGGTACGCCTCAGACTTGCTAAGGCTTAATGAACCAACGCCTCCAGTCGCCCCCACACTCGTTGTTGTATATGAAGACAAATTGTCTTCCGATGTTTCGCTAGGCGAATCATTGTAAAAGAACGTTATCGTGTCTCCATTTGATACACTCAATCTGGCAACCCCTGAAGATGGCTGGTCTACATTTGTTTGCCCAGAAGTTCCAGAAAGCTTTAACGTACCAACAAATGTACCGGAATTAATACCCGTCTCACTCAGCATCACCGGGACACTGTTAGATGTGCTGGCAAAACTGGAATTTGTAATACTCGATATACGACTCGCAAAAATCTCCTTAGCGGTATTACCATTTACTATAGAAGAATTGCTTGCAGAAGTATTCGACTTCCCTGGAACACCTAAACCATTTTCATTTACATTACCAAAGGTAGACCACGATGAAGGGAAGTACGTCGTTTGTTTGGTATCCGTGTCTATATTTAAATCGTTATCTACCACCGTTACTAGTATTTCGCTGTTTAATCCAACCGTACCGGTAGGCAACACAGACAAGCTACCCGTGCTTGTTTGAAACGCCACATTGGTCGTGGCATTAACAAGCGTATCCCCACCATAATAGACATTGCTAGCCCCATACCTGTCGTTATAACGGATCCTAAAGGTTCCCCCTTTATAACCACCGATAGTGAAAATCTTCGCTCCCGTCGTTAAAGTTTGTACCCGAGGCTGAGAAGAACTATCACCGCCAAAATCAACGCCTATATTTTGAACAAAGGTCTTCCATGGGGTGAACAAGCTCGTATTGCCTAACTTAGAAACAGTTAAAACAGTTGAGGTAACACTGGCTACTTCTTTTACCTCATTGTATACCCCATCTGAAACTCTGACCACTGAGCCTGTACCAAAAACGCTGGACAATGTAGGGTAATCTGTACCTGCAGTGCCTTCAAAAGCTATGGTACTGGTTCCCGTATAGTCAGTAAATCTCGAAGAGTTAGTGGTAGAACTGTTTGTTGTAACCCTGGCAGCGGTAAAATCAAACCCTATAGTGCCAATAAACGTACTAGAATTAGCACCTGACTCTACTATGGGAACAGATATCCAATGAGTATTATCAGGCGAGATTTCTACAGTATTTTCCATACCGTCAACCGTAGCCACGAAGGACGCCGTCCCTCCGGAGGAAAGAAGGCTACCCGCATCGCCTGCTGTGCCTTTCACAAGCGGCACAGTGCTGGTGGTCGCCGTACCAAGGGTAAACGTTGTAGTGCCAGTAACCGTCGTAGAAAAATTCGTCAAGCTAAACGCCGATGTCGGAACTAACCAGACAAGGGAGTTGCTTGTATTGGAAATTCTGATACTCTGAGTGCCTACTGCGAAATAATCTGGATGACTCAAAGAAATAGCATTTCCTACCCCAGTAGAACTAGCAGAAGGTACGAATCCTCTCACAACCAGACGATCTCCTCTTTTAGGAGTCAAGCTTGAAGTTAATGTACCATTCCACAAAGTGGAGAATGCAGCGACACTTTCTTTTGCAGATGTAGAGTTGTTAAGATTACCATCGACAACTGTAACAACCACTGTATCGTTTATATCAGCAGTGGTCGTATCCACGGCCAATGTCCCAGTTTCCCCAGAAACACCATAAGATAACGAGGCAGTTACTGACCCAGCGCTACCACCGCTATTTAGTTCGTCAAGATATGTTACCTTTATAGAATCACCAGAGCGTGGACCAACAAGCTGAAAGTTGCTAAGCTGAACTGTTATCGAACCGCCAGCACCATGATTGTAAAGAGTACCAGCTCCAGGAGACGCACTTGCATTAGGATAACCAGCTGTTGAAGTTCCCGACGAAGAGGAAGCAGTACCGGCCCAACCAGTAACCGAAATTAAACAATAACTATTCCCATCCATTAATTTCACTAAAGTAGCACCGCTTGTACCGTACACACCAGAATTGGGATTGCCAAAAGCTGAAATGGCTCGATTCCTGGGTGATGAAGATGAGGTCCCCATACATACTGCTCTATCAACGGCAAGAGAGCTTGTTCCGTACCCCGTTCCCACGGTGGTGTTATACGTGCCGCTGCGTGGATTACTATCCGCCTTAAAAACAACAGCAGCGGTTCCATAAGTATTTCCAACTGTGGATGTTCCAATGAATGCAAGCCCTATAACACCCTCGGCATTAGCCTCAATTATTTTGAAAGAAACACCAAGCGCTGGCGTGCTATTTGAGCTTGGGTTAGCACCTAAGATAAGTTCCCGCTGATCATAAACGAAAGTGGTAACAGAACCTACAATTAAATTTCCTTTAAGATCGGAAGTTCCTACCGTCGTAGAGGTACCATAAACCTTACCACTTGCTGCGAAAATTCCCGTGTCTTTGCCAGTTTCTACAAGGTATATATTCCGCGATACCAAGGGTACACTACCACTAACGAGCCTTGTACCCCCTGTTTGATCAATGACTTCAATGTCCACCCTGGAAGAAGCTGTTCCAACGCTTTCAACAGTAGTCCCAAAAAGGGCCACCCCATCAGTTAAACCTATAGCGTCTTTTGCAGTAGGGTCTAAGTTCTCGTCCGGATCGTTCAATGTTATGATAAGATTGTTGTCCGAACCAACGTCAGAGGACGTAACTGCGGTGACAGAACTTGGTATGAAGCTAAAAGAGCCGGAATTAAATTTAACAGGCGCTGTATCTAGCGGCGTGGTGCCTCCATACAGTAACTCTAAAGTGTCACCTGTTGCCACAGTAAGCTCTCCGTCTGCCTCTGCTGGACTAGAAACTGTCGCATCACCCCCCCTATTAGCAGAGCTGGCTTTTAAGCGGAGACCTATAACCGATGTACCAAGTCCTGGGTAATTGTGACTACCGGAAGCAAAATCTTCCACGTAACCTGATGCAGTACCGACAGGATACGTAAATGGTTGCGTGCTTCCCGTCGTGGTAAATACTGTCGTTGATCCCGCCGTTTCCTTCAAAACAAAGGAAGTTGTATAGTTATTAGCTCCCTTTGCCTTAATGGTAACCGTGATCGTATCTGGGCTGGTAGCGCTTGTATTTGCCGTCGAATCGGTTACTGTAATCCACGCACGGTCAAAATCATTTGTCGAATCACCAAGAGACGGCAAATAGCTATTTCTGTCAAAACTACCCGTTGGGGCCGCCTGTGCGGTCGAAACCCCGCCAGCCACAAGGGCTACTGCCAGCATAAACACGCTGACAATGCCAAACCAACTTATTTTTTTACTACTTATTTTCGGTCTTTTCATATCCGTCAATTCTCCTTTTTTCTCTTGAAACTAATAAGACCAGAATTAAAAATACGTTCGATTATTAAAAGTTCTCTATTCTTTAATTGTAAAGACAGGTTTAAAACCTGTCTCTACTTTAGACGCACTGCAGTGCGTCCCTACAACTAAAAATACCTTTGATCTCCCAATCAACTTCAACCCCTTTTCACCTCTCCATCACCTCCTTCTTTGAGAAATGGCCAGGCAAGAGATGGGAAAAAACTAAGCGTTGTTTTTCCCGATATTTTCCTCCTTTCTTCTAATAAATACAGGATGTTTTAATCTAAAATGTTTACTGATATATGGTAATTGCTATTTTTGGTCTGTGGAAATATAACATGCAAACATTTTCCCGTCAACAAAAAAATTAAAAATTTTATGATTTTTGTAACTCTACCATGAGTTAAAATTGCTTAAAGATTCATCACTTATATTAAAGATGATACCCACTTTATAGTTTCTTATAAAAAATATTTTGACTTTTTTGGCAAAAACAAATGTAAGTAAATTCATATTTCGCATCGAAATTGCTTTTCTATTAACACTTGTGACATATTAACATTTTCCCGGATGAAAGCAAAGAAATTAATTCCATTTTATACCCACTGCGTACATTACTACGAAGGGGTCGAAATGGCGAAAGTATGCATTTTCGGTCAGTCATCATGTATATTTTTTTGGTTTGACTTCTTGTCGCTTCCTTGTTATCATCTCGCAACATTAACATTAAACTGGCATTTCTCGTTCGGGTTAGTCCTTCGGTATTTTTTTCTGGGAAAAACGTCTCATCGTAGTAGGGGCTGAAAATTTTCAGCCCCTACCAGAATTGAAATTTCCTTTACGTTTAATTACGCCACCCATGCCTATTGGTTTAGAACAATCCAGCGCAACACTAAAAGCGTCCCAACACAGGGCGATCTCTTCCGGTAATGAGATTGACTCCATACTGTCGGAAATATTAGCTGAATTAAGGATGTCCGTTCCTGGTCAGCAATTTGATATGTGGTTCTCCTGTCTTAGAATTTTCTCCATTAATGAAAGCAGTGTTACATTTATTACACCAAATGATTTTATAAAGGAATGGCTTTACAGTAATTATAAGGACATTTTCTCCGGTGCAGTTTACAGGGTGTTAAATTCCTCACGCGAGGTGATATTCCTTACAGAGGATGAATCCCTCAGACAATCACTGGCTTTAACTCCTGATTCCAACGAGGCGGCCATTCTTCCTACTGAATTGCCTGCAAGCAATAGGCATATGAATTCTCTGAATGGGTACTACCGCTTTGAAAATTTCATCGTAGGGCCATGCAACAGATTAGCGCATGCGGCCGCCGTTGCCGTTTCCGAGTCTCCAGGTCTTGCATACAACCCTCTTTTTATACACGGCGCTTCAGGGCTTGGGAAGACACACCTCCTGTACGCTATACACAGCGTACTCCTCTCAAGACGCACGGTAAAAACGCTCTATCTATCCTGTGAGCAATTTGTAAACCATTTTATTTCTACAATACGCTCGAATAAGTGGGATGAATTTAGAAATCTTTACAGAAGTCTTGATGTGCTTCTGCTCGATGATATACAATTCTTTGAAAACTTGCAAGGTTGCAGGGAAGAATTTTTCCACACGTTTAATGCGCTTTATAATGCCAGGAAACAGATTGTTATAACGAGCGACTGCCCTCCTGAATCTTTAAAGTCGCTTGAGGATAGACTTGTCTCCCGTTTTAAGTGGGGTCTATTATGCAGTGTTGATAGTCCCACGCTAGAAACACGCGTTGCGATCATCGAGAAAAAAGCATCTCTCATGAATATAAACCTGACACACGACTTCGCTTCTTATCTTGCAGAGCACATTCCTGGCAATATCCGCGAGCTTGAAGGCGCAATCGTACGGTTGGGTAAGGAATTAAAAGTTACGAGGAATGCCATTACGTTGGATTTTATAAAAAAGGTCATTCGTGAAATAACAGGAAATAAAAAATCTGTAAGTATTGAAGCGATTCTTCATGCTGTTTCTGACAGATTCAATGTAAGTATATCTCAACTTCAGTCAAAGAGCAGGACGCGAAGCCTCACATTACCGAGACAAATAACAATGTACCTTTCCAGAAAACTAACAAATATGTCACTTACAGAAATAGGAGGATTCCTGGGTGGAAGAGATCACTCTACAGTAATCCACGCAGATGAAAAAATAATAGAATTACTAAAGAAAGATAAAAACCTCCTTTTTGTTTTACAAAAAATAGAGAGTGAGCTACAGAGATAACATGTTCATAATATGTAAATTGTTTTTACTGCCAATATCAGGTTTTTAAAATTGTAAAAGGAAGCTGGTCTCTTTTTGTAGTTTATCTACATATTTTTTACACGGTAACAAACACATTACATCTCTACCAAAAAAGGAGTTACATAAACGCTAACGAATAATGAACATTGTATAATACTTTTATGATATTACTTTTAGTTATATAACATAAATATAGGAATAGTGTATGAACTTAAGCTTTAATGGAAATGAGTTATACAAAGGCTTTAACCTGGTTGCGGGTATTGTTCCATCTTCTACCATTAAACACGTCTTGCAAGGAATAAAATTTGGGGTCCAAGATAAGAAAGTAGAGTTAACAGCGACAGATTTAGAGGTGTTGGTTAAATATACGCTTTTGGCTAGGGAAAGTGTAGGGGAAGGCAGTATTGTCCTGCCGGCGGTTCGTGTTAACAATATATTGAGAGAATGGGCAGGCAATGAAGAGATACTGGTATCTTTTGATGGTAGTGGTTGTGTTTTAAAGTCGGGGAAAGGGTTCTTTAAGATTGCCGGTGAAGATGCCGTCCAGTTTCCTACGATACCCGTAGCGGATGTTAAGGGCTTTGTTGAGATTGACGACGGGGTTATTGGCGATATGATAGGAAAAGTCATTCATGCAGCGTCAACGGTAAGAGCCAGAAGCACGCTATGTGGTGTATTTGTGGAAATAAAAACTAGTCGTGAGCCAGGTCGAACGGATGGGGAAATTGTCATGGCGGCAGCGGATGGGAATAGGTTATCCATGGTAAAGCGGAAGGTAGAAAATCCCGGCGGGGTTTCAATGAGCGGGATAGCTACCGTGAAGTGTTTAACATTCCTGCAACGTTTCTCATCAGAGAGTAAAGGAATTTTAAAGGTTGGAATAGGGGAGTCTCAGATACTTTTTATGGGTGAAAAAGGTGAGGTTGTATCACAGTTGATAGACGGGCAATACCCAAAGTATGAAGATGTTATACCAAAAGACAATGACAAGAGAGTAGAAGTAAAACGGGATGAGTTAATAACGGTAGTAAGAATGGCGTCTTTTATGACGAGCGAGGGGTATAATGTTGTAAAATTTGTTTTTAAGGATGGCAGATTGACGCTGATGTCGAAGGCTGCAGAGGTGGGAGAAGCGGAGTTGGAAATTGATGCCGGTTACAAAGGACCGGATTTAGAAATATGCTTCAACCCTGAGTATGTCTTAGACGCTCTGAAGGTGTCTGATAGCGAGACTATCGTTATGGAGCTTAAAGACAATAGCAGCGCTGCCTTATTTAGAACAGGTCACGAACAATTAAGTGTAATAATGCCTATTGAGTTAAAGTGACGATATCAGTTCATCCCCCTCCCACCAGGGGCGGGGGAAAAACGGTTCCTCCCCCTCGATGGGGGAGGTCAGGTGGGGGTGCTGAACTGTTATAAGTAATGAGGTGGCTTTGAATGAAAGAACTGCCAGAAAGATATTTTACTAATAAGAACAGAGTTGTAAGACTTGGTCAACTGTTAAAAGAAGCATTTCCAAAGAAAACCCTTATTGATAAGAATTGTCAGAAGGTGATGAGCGTATGGAGTGAGATTGTCGGTAATGAGATTTACAAGAGCACCAGAATTACAGGGATTAAAAATGGAGTTATGTACGTAAACGCAGAATCATCGGCAATGATTCATCATTTGACTAATTTTGAGAAGTACGCTATAATTCACAAAATTAATAATATAATAGGCTCGAAATATATAGAGGATATCCGATTTAAGGTCGGAATTACTGAATAATGGCAGAAGAAAGTAATTTGGCGTTAAAACAAGATACATACGATGCAACATCCATAAAAGTTTTGGGTGGTATAGAAGCCGTCAGAAAGAGACCGGCGATGTACATTGGAGATACCACCGTCAGGGGATTACACCACTTAATGGAAGAAGTCGTTTGTAATAGTGTAGACGAAGCCATAGGAGGTTTTTGCGAAAACATAAGTGTAAAAATAAACCTGGACGGCAGCCTGACAGTCGTAGACGACGGCAGGGGTATCCCTGTAGACACGCATACAGAGACAAAGAAGTCCGCACTGGAAGTGGTTATGACGATGTTGCATGCGGGGGGAAAATTCGAGCATAAGAGCTATAAGATTTCCGGCGGTCTGCATGGGGTTGGAGTGTCCGTTGTAAACGCACTCAGCGAGTGGATGGAAGTGGAGGTAAGAAGAGATGGGCATGTATATTTTCAGAGGTATGAAAAGGGAGAGGTAAAGTCGCCCGTTGAGGTGCGCGGAGTAACCAAAAAGAGGGGAACAAAGGTAATATTCAAACCCGATTCCGAGATATTTGAGGACACGACGTTTTGTTTTGAAACGATAGCGAAAAGGCTGCGTGAATATGCCTTTCTCAACAAGGGATTAAAAATAACGCTGACAGATGAAAGAACCGATAAAAGCGATGCATTCAAATATGAAGGGGGCATAAAGGCGTTCATAAAAGAGTTGAACGAGGGGAAAGAAGTAATCCATCGCGACATAATTTACTTCGAAAAAGAAGCGAATGGAACCGTAGTCGAAG
>Ga0209211_10003919_pt1 | contig 23699 bp, 21 predicted proteins | sample RifGroA2_FD_183992 | JGI IMG/M metagenome (GOLD analysis project Ga0209211, IMG submission 183992) | Groundwater microbial communities from Rifle, Colorado, USA - Groundwater A2 (SPAdes) (version 2) | ecosystem: Environmental > Aquatic > Deep subsurface > Groundwater | place: Rifle, Colorado...
TGAGGCATGCGAAGTTTTGAAAACCAAGGAGTTTACTATAGTAAATGACTGTTTTCAAAACGAGCATAACGAAAAAATCGGACATTATGGACAGACACTAATTAATCGGGATAAACTATGTTTACAATGTTTCCGTTTTTGTAAATAGAGGTTTTTGTTAGTTTGCCATCTTCTCCATAATAGTAACGCTTTCCGTCAATTAATTTACCATCTTTCCATTCGCCTTCGCGTTCAATTTTCTTGTCTTTTGTATATGTGATATTATGTCCGTTGCCCGTAAAAATCCCTACATTAATATTTTGATTTGTTGGTACTTCTTTAATAACATCTTGTTGGTTGTTATTTTGAGTTGTATTATTTGTTGGAGTAAATATTTTAACACTGGCTTCGTCTAACTGCCCATTATTAAAAGTTTTTTCGGCAACAAGCTTACCACTTTCGTCGAATTCTTTTATTGGACCCGATTCTTTGCCTTCGTTCCATTCGCCTTCAATCATAACATTACCATTTTCGTGAAAATACTTCTGAACTCCAGTGCGTTTACCTTGTTCGCTATATTTCCATTCATAAGATGGTTTACCATTTGGATAAAAATATTTGTATTCGCCAACCCATTTGTTGCCTTTCCAAATGCCTTCTTCGCTAACTACTCCCGAAGGATAATAAAATTTAGCGTAACCATCGGGTTTATTATCAGTGTATGTTATTTCCTGTTTTATAGTTCCATCGCTATAATAGCTTTTCCATAAACCAATTTTTAAATCATCTTTATAACTGCCTTCTTCTATTTTATTATTAGCATCGTCTTTATTTATCCAAAAACCTTGTTTTTGATTGTTGCCATCAACTATATTTATAGTATCTTGCTGCCCAAAATTGATAAGTGCAATTGTCAAAAACCATATTAATAAAAATGCTCGTTTCATTGTAAATTTAATAATTTTTCATTTACGGGACTTCATAAAAATGCTTTTTCATCGTTGGACTTCAATTTTAGAACCCTTTTTAATGGTTTTTACGTAATTTTTTATTTTATGTTTCAAAAACCGCACCTAAATTCGTTTATACTTAAACGAATTGAGTTTTCGAAAAAAATATTGAAACGACGAATGGGCGAAATCCGATTGCTATCGGATGTAAAACGGCGAATTAACGCCGATTCTCCTGTTCGTTCCATTTCCGGTTCGTTAAAATATTTTTGCAAATCCCGAAAAATCGGAACAAGCTCTGATTTCATTCAGTATATATTACTTTTGTATGAAAGATAAGAACTAAAAAGTTAAACTTAGGGTTTGTAAAGAAATAACCTATTCATTTTGACTTGTTCTTTTGCCATTTTTCTTCGTTGTAAATTTTGCTAAGAGTTGCAAGCTATTAGCTGCAATTTGTGCCTTGAAAAATGACAAAATAACTGTGTCAATTCTATAAACTTTATTTCCTTACAAGCCCTTAAAATTAATTTTATTAATAATTAAATAAAATGCAAAGGTAAGTAACTTGATTTTAAAAATGAAATTATCTGTTAGCTTAACAAAAATTTTATTGAATAAAGCAAATGTTAATCGCTGTATATTAACACAATACATTGTGCAACGATAAAAATTAAAAATACCTATCACAAATCGCAACCTTTTAGGTTTTTCTGAAATAATTACAAAAATTATATTATTCTACTTGCACGAACGCTTGTTGGTATGAATTAAATGGGGAAGGATATTTGAAGCAGAACCTGTTTTGTAAAAGATTTAAACGAAAATTAACGGTTGAAGATTGGAAAAGCTGGGCATTTACCGCAGAAAATTTCAAAGCACCACAAAGTTACGAATTATTTTGTCATTGTCAAGTTGCCCATAACTGCCCAGTTTTTACCAAACGTGTGTTATGACCTGTTAATTTATTTCAAATTGTCCAACACTTATTTGCTCCTTATTAGAAGTCAGTCGGTAAAAGTAGATTCCTTTAACAAAGTCCGATTTAGATATTTCTATTGCTGGCGAATTTGTTGTTATTATTTTTACCATTTTTCCAAGATAATTATAAATATTTAAAGTATAATTTTCACCAATATTCCCATTCCAGTCCAACGTCGAAATTGAATTTACAGGATTTGGATAAATCTTAACATTATAGTCTGAACGATTTATTATTGGCAACCCATTGTATAAAGTGTCACATGATACTGAAATATTTTGGAATAGTCCAAAAGAACTATCATAATAGCATCTTAAAGGTCCAGGCCAATCTGGTCCAGTAATATTCATTCGAATTGGAAACATATAGGTGTTATCGCCAATTTTTTCAATTATTTTATTGCCAATAAATGAAAAACTACCAGAGTCAGTATGTAAAAACAAAGTCCGTAAATTTATTGTATTTATTGTTTGGAGTCCAACGCTGTCTATAACAACTTTTGCTAATGAATCATTTGGAAACAAATTATCGCCAGCAATAATCCAAGAAGTCCCAGCAGTAGCCGCAAAATTATATAAAGTAAAAAATTGATTAAATCTGAAATAATAAACTTTGTCAGTGTCAGAATACACATACTCTATTCCATCAACGTAATTATAATACGTTTGATTAATAGAGTTAAAACCAATATTTCTTTTTTCAATAATTTTGCAACTTTTACTTTGTAATAATGTGTCACCAATTATAGTAAATTTATAGTATCCAATATGAGTTCCCAAACTGTAATTGTAAGTATAATTCCATACAGCACTATTTGGAGCAAATTGTTGTCCATATATTTTTCCAAAAAACATACAAAAAATCAAAATAGTTGTTAGTTTCATAGTCTATTGTCTTATTTTATTAATTGGCCATAACAATTGTATACTCCACACCAATATGGATTATATTTACTATATCTGTTTATATTATTTCTTTGTAAGAGTTTTAATATCATAGTTTTATACGAATTATTATATAAAATCATGTTTAAAATTATTCATTTTATAAGTTAGGTGTTATTCCTCAATAAAAGCAAATAACACCCATTAGATATTTAATGTTTTACAAAAATAATAAAATTTTAAAATAATATCAAAATTATAAAAATCATGAAAAATATTAGGTTTTTAACATAGTATCTATCGAATTTATTTTTCTTTTAACTTTAAGTGCTTTATACTCAAGGCACTATAAGTAAGTTTAGTAACAAATATAAAATAATTATAAAAAATAATGAAAATATTACATTTATCATTTTATTTTTAAAAATAGAAAAATATCTTTGCCCCCAATAATCTTTAAAAATTTAAAAAAATGGCTTATATTATTAATTCAGATTGTACAGCATGTGGTACTTGCGTTGACGAATGTCCGTCAGGTTCAATTTCCGAAGGTGATATTTATAAAATTGACCCAGAAACTTGTACCGATTGTGGTGCTTGTGCAGACGTTTGCCCAGTTGAGGCAATTCACCCTGCATAATTACAAGTTTAAAAATTTAAAAGAGTCTTATTTTTGACTCTTTTTTTTTATACTTTAAGCGGGATTAATTTGTTTTTACCTTTTTGAACTCCCCTCTTTTTAATTCCCCTCCAACGGAGAGCTTGTTCCGCACCAGCGGGGGGTTGGGGGTGATTAATCACAATGCTACAAACAAAAGTTGAAATTATGACAATTTAAAGTATATATTGTTAAAATTAAAACGTGCTACACAACATAAATAATTTTCGTTTTTTTAATAAAAATAAATTCTATTTTCGCCACTTGAAAAATATTACTAAAAATAAACTTTAATATGAATAGTGAATATTTAATTCTGTTTTTTCTGTTGGGAGTTATATTAGTTGGAGGTGCTGTTGTTTTTTCAATGTTTGTGGCTCCTAATTCTACAAATCCCGCAAAGTCGGAGCCTTATGAATGTGGAATTCCTGTTAAATCAACCGCATGGATTCAGTTTAACGTGGGGTATTATTTGTTTGCAATTATTTATCTTATATTTGATGTTGAAACGGTATTTATATTTCCTTGGGGTGTGGTAATGCGCGATTTAGGAATGACTGCTTTTGTAGAAATTCTTATATTTTTCTTTATTTTAGTTTTAGGACTTTTATATGCTTGGAAGAAAGGAGCTTTGAAATGGGTGTAAAAATAAAATCAATGAAATATGAAGATTTTAAAGACAACGAATCTTTAGAAATCTTTAAAAAATCGGGAGGAAATATACTTTTAACAACAGTAGATAATATAATTAATTGGGGTCGTTCAAATTCTGTATGGCCTCTTACTTTTGCAACAAGTTGTTGTGGAATTGAGATGATGGCAGCAGGTGCATCACGCCACGATTTTGCTCGTTTTGGTATTGAAGTTTACAGAGCAAGCCCACGCCAAGCCGATGTTATTGTTGTTGCCGGAACTATAGTTCACAAAATGGCACCTGTTTTAAAAAGATTATACGACCAAATGGCTGACCCTAAATATGTTATTGCAATGGGTGCTTGTGCAGTTTCTGGTGGTCCATTTTTTTATAATTCTTATTCTGTAGTTCGCGGAGTTGACCAAATTATCCCTGTTGATGTTTACATCCCCGGATGTCCTCCCCGTCCCGAAGCACTTTTGTATGGTGTTATGCAATTACAGCGTAAAATAAAAACCGAAAGTATTAAAAAATCAAAAACAGTGAACATTGAACAGAAATAAATAGAAACAGGTGGAAATAAATAGAAATGCAATAGAACAGTAATCAGTGAAACAGTGAACGATGAACGTAAAACAATAAACATTGAAATAGATTGAAATAAATAGAAATGAAAAAGATATGACTAACGATGAATTAAAATTTGTTGTAAGCGAATGGGTAGCTGGAGTTGAATTTCCCGAGAACAAACAGTATCTCGAAGTTCTTTTTCCTGCCGAATCGTTACATAAATTAGCTAAATTATTAAAAGAAACTTCCGAAACAGATTTCGATTATTTGTTTTGTTTATCAGGAGTTGATTATGGAAAACAATTTGCAGTAGTATATCACCTCGAAAGCACAACTCTTAAACACGAATTAGTTTTAAAAGTAAAAACAGATGACAGAACAAACCCAAATTTCGATACCGTTTGTGGAATTTGGAGAACAGCAGAATGGTTTGAACGCGAAGTGTTTGATTTATATGGAATAAAATTCAATAATCATCCCGATTTACGTCGCTTGTTTTTACCCGAAGATTGGGTTGGATATCCGTTAAGAAAAGATTTTAAAGACGAATTAAACATCATAGAACGCTAATTGATTAAAAATGTTGAAATAAAATAGAAATAAGTCTAAATAAAGTACAAAGTATTAAGTACCAAGAACAATGAACAACAAAAACAATAGTCACACAATTGTCATACAATAGCAATAAAAACAACTGAATGACAAAGTATGACTACTGAATGACAATGTATGACTATATTAACAATGAACGTAGAACAATAAACTTTTTGAACTTTTTTAAACAATATTAAACAACAAAAATAAGTTGAAATAAAATAGAAATAAATGGAAGAAGTATTTCAAGATGTTATCATTAAAAATAGCGACGATTACATTATTAATATGGGACCTCAACACCCATCTACTCATGGTGTACTTCGTTTCGAGCTTTGCCTTAAAGGCGAAATAGTAAAATACATTATTCCACATTGCGGATACATTCATCGCGGTATCGAAAAAATGTGCGAAAAAGATACTTATCAGCAAATTATTCATTTAACTGATAGGTTCGATTATTTGTCGGCTCATATTAATAACGAAGCTGTGAGTATTGCTGTAGAAAATGCTTTAGAAGTTGAAGTTCCCGAAAGAGTAAAATATATAAGAACAATTATTGCTGAACTTAATCGTATAGCATCGCACCAGCTATGGTGGTGTGCTTTTGGAATGGATTTAGGTGCCTTAACAACATTTTTTTATGGATTACGCGACCGCGAAAGAATTTTAGATATTTTTGAAGAATCTTTTGGCTCACGATTAATACACAGTGTTAATTGTCCTGGTGGTTTAATGTACGATATTCACCCAAATTTTCAACAAAAAATAAAAGATTTTATAAAATATTTTAGAAAAGTTCTTCCCGAATACGACCAATTACTTACCGACAATGTAATTTTTCAAGTACGTTCAAAAGGAATGGGCGTTATGTCAAAAGCAGATGCTATTTCTTATGGAGTTACAGGTCCTTGTGGACGTGGTTCTGGCTTTTCGTGCGATGTTCGCAAAAATCATCCATATAGTGCATATTCAAAAGTAGACTTTAAAGAAATTCTGTTTACCGAAGGAGATACTTTTGCACGTTACAAAGTTCGCATCGAAGAAATGTGGGAATCAATGAAAATATTGGAACAATTAGTTGACAATATACCCGAAGGTAATTATACAGCTAAAATGAAACCTATAATAAAATTACCTGTTGGCGAATTTTTTCAACGAGTTGAAACTGCCCGTGGTGAATTAGGTGTGTTTATTGTTAGCGATGGTAATAAAACCCCTTTAAGAGTAAAATTCAGAACTCCTAATTTTTCGAATTTATTTATTATTAATAAAATTGCTTCGGGAAATAAAATTGCCGATTTAGTTGCAATAAGTGGTTCATTAGATTTAGTAATTCCTGATATTGACAGATAATATTATAAATATGAATTTTAGCATTTACGACTTTACATCATTTACCAAATGGATTGACAATGCTTTAAACAGTAGCATGTCGCCAGGTTGGGCAATATTAGTTGAACTTGTAATAATTGGTATTGTTTTTATTGCCTTTTATGCAGTTATTGGTTTATACCTAGTGCTTGCCGAAAGGAAGGTTTGTGCATTAATTCAAAATCGTTTAGGTCCTAACAGAGTTGGTCCAATAGGCATGTTTCAAACTATTGCCGACCTTATTAAGTTGTTAATGAAAGAACTTATCGAAATTAAACATGCCGATAAATTCTTATTTAATCTTGCTCCTTTTATTGTAATTATTGCTTCTTTTATGGCAATAGCTGCACTTCCATTTGCAAAGGGATTACATGCAATTGATTTAAACATAGGTATATTTTATTTGTTTGCAGTTTCTTCGCTTGGCGTAATTGGTATTTTACTTTCGGGATGGTCAAGTAACAGTAAATACAGTTTGATTGGTGCCATTAGAAGTGGTGCACAGGTTGTTTCTTATGAATTATCGGTTGGATTAGCTTTATTGTCGGTTGTTATTTTTTCGGGAACAATGCAATTAAGCGGAATTGTTGAAAGTCAGGCAAACGGTTGGTGGATTATTAAAGGGCATATTCCTGCAATAATATCATTTCTGATTTTTTTAGTTGCAAGTACAGCCGAAACAAACCGAGGACCTTTCGATTTAGCCGAAGCAGAATCGGAACTTACTGCAGGTTTTCACACAGAATATTCTGGAATAAAATTCGCATTCTTTTTCTTAGCCGAATATATGAATATGTTTATTGTTGCTGCAATTGCGGCTACCGTATTTTTAGGTGGTTGGATGCCATTTCATATACAGGGTTGGGAAGGAATGAACAATGTGATGGATTATATTCCACCGTTTATTTGGTTTTTTGGAAAAACAATTTTTGTGATATTAGTAATGATGTGGTTTAAATGGACTTTCCCCCGTTTACGTATTGACCAATTACTTACTTTAGAATGGAAATATTTATTACCAATAAACCTAATGAATATAGTATTAATTGCTTTTATAGTTTTAATGGGTTGGTACATAAAATAAAATGAAAAAATCCCAAGTTCAAAATATAAAGCCCCAAATTCCAAGCTTGGAACTTGGGATTTGAAACTTGGAACTTGGGATTTAAAACAATGAGTTTAATATAAACAATGTATGAACATATTTAAGTATTTTGGAGATATTTTTGGAGCGTTAAAATCTCTTTGGGGTGGAATGCGTGTTACAGGATATTATTTTGTTCGCCCCGGAAAAATTGTTACTCAAAAATATCCCGAGAACCGCAAAAAATTAGAAATGTTTGAGCGTTTTAAAGGTGAGGTTATTATGATACACGATTCTAACAATCAGCACACATGTACTGGTTGTGGAATTTGTGAAATTAACTGCCCTAATGGTTCAATCGAAATTATTTCTAATAAAATTACTAACGCCGAAGGAAAATCGGAAAGAATTATTGATAAACATATTTATCATTTATCAATGTGTACCTTTTGTGGATTGTGTATTAAAACTTGTCCATCAAAAGCAATTGTCTGGGGACAAGAGTTTGAACATGCAGTTTTTGACAGACAAAAATTAACAAAGGTGCTCAATCACTCTGACTCATCATTAAAAAAAGAAACAAAAAAAGAAATTAAAGAGGCATAAGCATGGAACTAAATCAAGTAATGTTCTTTTTGTTATCGGGATTAATCCTGATATTTTCTGTGTTGTCAATTACAAGCAGAAGAATTTTAAGGGCAGCAGTTTATTTGCTAACAGTATTATTAGCAACATCAGGATTGTATTTTTTGCTTAACTACGAATTTATGGCTGCAGTGCAGTTAACATTATATGCCGGTGGTATTGTTGTGTTAATAATTTTCTCGATTTTACTTACCAGTCATATTAGCCATAAATTCGAACAACCTGCTATTGCAAATGTTTTAGTTGGAGGTATAACAGGATTAGTTGGTTGTGGAGTTGCTATTTGGTCAATATTAGAATTTCCATTTACACCAACAACCCAACCTGCCCTTGATGTAAATATGCAACAAATAGGTATGCACCTTATGAATACCGGTCATTTAGGATATGCACTGCCATTTGAAGTTATTAGTGTGTTGTTACTTGCAGCAATGATATCGGCAATAATTATTGCAAAAAAAGGAAATTAATTTTAAATAATTAAATAAAAATCAGAAATAAATTAAAATAGGTAGAAATGCAATAGAACAGTAAACATAGAACAATGAACAGTAAACTAAAAACTCGAAACTATAAACTTTTTTGAACAATGAACTTTTTTGAACAATATTAAATAAACAATATTCAATAATCAATATTATGATACACGGAATTCCAATTCAATACTTTTTAATTGTAAGCACTATCATGTTTTTTGTTGGTGTTTGTGGTTTTATTATACGCCGCAATTTAATTACAATTTTAATGTCGGTCGAATTAATTTTAAATGCGATTAATATAAATTTTTTAGTCTTTAACAGATATCTTTTTCCACATCAATTGCAAGGCAACTTTTTTGCTTTAATTGTTGTGGCAGTTGCTGCAGCAGAAGCATCGGTAGCAATTGCGCTGTTCATTAATATGTACAGAAGATTTAATAACATTGATGTAGAAAATATTAGCGAAATGAAATATTAATAAATCGAAAACTTTAAAATATGATAAATTACACATATACAGTTTGGATTGTTTTAATTCCACTTTTCATGTTTGTTATTTTAGGACTGTTTGGAATGAAAATGAGAAATTCTCTTGCAGGTATTTTAGGTTCATTAGGACTATTTACCTCAACTGTGTTATCTTATATTACTGCGTATTTTTATTTTTTTAAAGTTGGTCCGGTTGATGGTGTTTTTCAATCTGTTTCAGCTTATAATATTGAATGGCTTGCTTTTACCGATACTCTTAAAGTTCATCTGGGAGTTTTTTTAGACCCGATTTCAGTAATGATGCTCGTTGTTATCACAACTGTGTCGTTAATGTGTCATATTTATAGTATTGGTTATATGAAAGGAGATACAGGATTTCAGCGATTCTTTTCGTTCCTGTCACTTTTTACATTTTCAATGTTATTTTTAGTAATTGCAACTGATATTATTCAAATGTATATTGGTTTTGAATTGGTAGGTCTTTCATCTTATCTGCTAATAGGACACTATTACGAAAAACCGGCTGCAGTTGCAGCCGCAAATAAAGCATTTATTGTTACCAGATTTGCTGATTTCGGTTTTTTTGTAGGAATATTGCTTGTTTCATTTTATACAGGGACATTCGATTTTACCGTACTTATAAATGGCGATGGTAGTATCTTTGCAGGTATGGCTGCTGCTTCTTTCATGGGAATGAATATAATTACATGGGCAATGTTATTGATATTTATTGGTGGTGCAGGTAAATCCGCATTGTTCCCTTTACATATATGGTTACCCGATGCAATGGAAGGACCAACGCCTGTTTCAGCATTAATTCATGCAGCAACAATGGTAGTTGCGGGAGTATATTTAGTTGCAAGAATGTTTATTGTATTTCATTTTCAAGCTCCCGATGCTCTTGAGGTTGTTGCTTATGTCGGTGCTTTTACTTCGCTTTTTGCAGCGATTATAGCTATAACTCAATATGATATAAAAAGAATTTTAGCTTTTTCAACCCTTTCTCAAATTGGTTATATGATATTAGCTCTTGGTGTTTCGGGATATGGCGGTGAAGAAGGTGTTGGTTATATGGCATCTATGTTCCATTTAACTACCCATGCCATGTTTAAAGCATTATTGTTTTTAGGTGCCGGCTCAATTATTCATGCCATTCATAGTAATGATTTAAGAGATATGGGAGGATTAAGAAAATATATGCCTATAACTTTTATAACTTTTGCAATAGCTGTTTTATCAATTAGCGGAATTCCACCATTTTCAGGTTTCTGGAGCAAAGACGAAATTTTAGCAGCTGCATTTGAACATAATAAAATAATATATTTTTCATCAGTTTTGGTGGCCGGATTGACTGCATTTTATATGTCCCGATTATTTTTTACTGTTTTCTTTGGTAAAAAAACTGAGTATCATCATACACCTCACGAATCCCCGTGGGTTATGACAATTCCATTGATAATTCTGTCAATTGGAGCAGCTTTTGCAGGTTTTATTCCTTTTAATGAATTAGTTACTTCAGACGGAGCAGTTTTTGAATCACACCTAAGTATGAGTATTGCTTTACCTTCAATAGGAATTGCTTTGTTAGGTATATTTTTTGCCTTTTTACTATATTATAAGAAAAGTAATACCCCTGATAAAATAACAACATCTTTAGGTTTTTTATACAAAACAACATTAAATAAGTTCTATTTTGACGAACTCTACTTATTTGTAACAAAGAAAATTATATTTAACATTATATCACAATCAATTGCATGGTTCGACCGGCACGTTGTTGATGGCTCAATGAATGGAATTGCATGGGTTATTGAAAAAACATCAGTAAAATCTAAAGAATTACAATCGGGACAACTTCAGCAATATGCATTTATATTTGTTGCCGGTACAATTATTTTAGTTTTATGTTTTGCTTATTTGTTTAATTAAAAAATATTAATAATTATGAATATTTTATCATTACTTATTTTAATACCCATAATTACCGTTTTTGGTATAGCTTTTAGTCGTTCTAAAAACATGGTTCGTATTGTTGCATTAGTTGGAATGTCAGCTCAATTGCTCACTGCAATTGTATTAATGTTTTCATATTACGCAACCAGAGATGCCGGGGTTACTGCTCAAATGATTTTTTATCAGGATATTGAATGGTTTAAATTTCTGAATATTCATTATACCGTTGGTGTTGACGGAATATCTGTTGCTATGATTTTACTAACAGGTGTAGTTACGTTTGCTGGAATTTTAGCTTCGTGGGAAGTAGAATATTTACAAAAGGAATTTTTTATTTCTCTTATTTTACTTGCTACAGGAGTATTCGGATTTTTTATTTCACTTGATTTATTCTTAATGTTTTTATTTTATGAAATTGCCGTTATACCAATGTACTTTCTTATAGGAATTTGGGGAACTGGTCCAAAAGAATATTCTGCTATGAAGCTTACCCTCATGCTTATGGGAGGTTCTGCTTTAATGACTGTTGGATTACTTGGATTGTATTTTAATTCTAAAGGAGCCGATGGTCAACTTACTTTTAATATTTTAGAAATCGCAAAAGTTAATATTCCAAAAAGTACTCAAATGTTTTTCTTCCCATTCATATTTGTAGGTTTTGGAGTATTGGGTGCACTTTATCCTTTTCACACATGGTCGCCCGATGGTCATGCTTCAGCTCCAACTGCTGTATCAATGCTTCATGCTGGAGTGCTTATGAAATTAGGTGGATATGGTTGTTTCCGCGTTGCAATGTATTTATTACCCGAAGCTGCAAATGCACTTAGCTGGATTTTTATTATTTTGGCAACAATTTCTGTTGTTTATGGGGCATTTGGAGTTATCTGGCAAAAAGATTTAAAATATATTAACGCTTACGCTTCAGTTAGCCATGTTGGTCTTATCACTTTTGCTCTAATGATGATGAATAAAGTAACACTTGACGGTGCCATTATTCAAATGATTTCGCACGGTTTAACTACAGCCCTTTTCTTTGCTCTAATTGGAATGATCTACGGAAGAACTCATACTCGTATGCTCGATAAAATGGGTGGTTTAATGAAAGTTATGCCTTTTTTAGCAGTTGGTTTTATGATTGCCGGTTTTTCAACATTAGGTCTTCCGGGATTAAGCGGATTTGTTGCTGAAACTACTGTGTTTATAGGTGCATTTCAACATTTTGACATTTTCCATCGAATTGCAACAATATTGGTTGTTTCATCAATTGTAATTGCGGCTGTTTACGTTTTACGAATGGTCGGTAAATTACTTTTTGGTCCCATTGTAGATGAACATCACTCAAAACTAAAGGATGCCAAATGGTTTGAGAAGATAAGTGTAGGTACTTTAGTTATTGCTATTGCAGGTATTGGTATAGCACCGTTTTGGCTGTACAATTTAATTTCGTATAGCTTAACGCCAATAATGTCAAGATTAAACGAGTTTAGTAATTTATATACTCATATTTTTTAGAAGATTATGATGAATTTACAAGATTTTTTACCAATGCGTCATGAAATACTTTTAGTATTTTTAATGATTGTAATTATTTTGTGTGAGATTTTTATTTCTGAAAAATCCAAGCATTATGTTATTAATATTTCAATTGTATTGTTCGTTTTGCAAACTATTGTTGGATTTTTGCCTATACAGCAAGGCAATATGTTTGGCGGAATGTTTCAAAATGATTTATTTAGAAGTACATTGAAAAATATATTAAGTATTGGCGTGCTAATTGTTTTTTTACAGTCATCGGGCTGGCTTAAAAAAGAAGAAAACAAGGGAAAAATAAGTGAATATTTTCTGTTGCTATTAAGTACATTAATTGGAATGTTTTTTATGGTTTCTTCGGGCGATTTTTTAATGATGTACTTAGGTTTAGAACTTGCTACAATTCCAATAACTGCTTTAGCTGCTTATGAAAGAAACAAAAGTAAATCTGCCGAAGCTGGTATAAAATTATTGCTTATTTCGGCATTATCAACAGGTGTTTTGTTATACGGAATTTCTATGATTTACGGAACAACAGGTTCTGTTTATTTTGCCGATGTAGCTGTCAATTTCGGAAAAAGCAGCTTACAAATTCTTGGTCTTATATTCTTTGTTGCCGGTATGGGATTTAAAATTTCTTTAGTGCCTTTTCATTTATGGACAGCCGACGTTTACGAAGGTGCCCCAATTAGCGTAACTGCATATTTATCAGTAATATCTAAAGGAGCAGCAGTTTTTATTTTTATGATTATTTTATATAAAGTGTTTGGTGCTTTATTCGATATGTGGAATTCTTTACTTTATGTTTTAGCAGTAGTTACGATGACAGTCGGTAATTTATTCGCTATCCGACAAAACAATATGAAAAGATTTTTAGCTTTCTCTTCTATCGCTCAGGCAGGTTTTATATTACTTGGTATTTTAGGTTCAAACGCAATGGGAGCTGCTTCTGTAGCTTATTTTGTTTTAATTTATATTGTAACTAATCTTGGTGCATTTGGGGTAGTATCAGCAATTTATAATGCTTCCGGTAAAGAAGATATGAGAGAATATAACGGACTTTATAAAACTAACCCAATGTTAAGTTTAGTTATGACTTTAGCTCTTTTCTCATTGGCTGGAATTCCTCCTGTAGCTGGCTTTTTTGGTAAGTTTTTCTTATTTACCAGTGCAGCAAGCCATGGTTATTATATTTTAGTTTTAATAGCCGTAATTAATGCCACCATCTCATTATATTATTATTTACGAGTTATTAAAGCAATGTTTATTGACCCTAACGATAATCCAATACCTTATTTTAAAACTGATGTTCCCGCTCGTATCGGACTTGTTATTTGTGTTGCTGGTATATTTATCGTAGGTTTTGCCACCTCAATTTATGAAGCAATTTATAAATTTACTTCCTTAATGTAAAATCGTAAATCCTAAATATTATGCCTTCATTTAAAGCAAAACATACTGTAGAAGAAATTAACGGCGTTCGTTGTACCATTGTAGAAACTGATGTTACCGAAGAACGCTTGCAATTTCTTACTAAACTTTTGCAAAAAAATAATTACGAAGTAATTAGCGAAAAAATTGGTGAAACGTATAAAATTGGAGTTACCGACTTACTTTTTAATACTGTAATTGATGTCTATAAGAGACGAATAAAGACATTAGATGGCAGAATTGTTTCGCACCAGCATTGGTTTCAGTTACCCGAAACACAACAATTGTATATAAATATTTAGGCATTTTTCATTGAGCAGTTTACAGCATAGCGAAGCAAGCTCACAACTTGTCCCGATTCATCGGGAACTTGCTCAACTTTTGCAGAAAACACCTTAAAAAAAACAAATAATCCGATAGCTATCGGATGCGAGTAATTTATAATTTTAAAATGCTACAAATCTATTGATAATAATTGTTTTAAAAGGTTTCATTAAAACTTTGTCCATTAAGTCCAAATTTATATCTTTGCTACCTTATAATTCAAAACTTATTATGTATAAAAAAGATTTTGAAGAGATAAGACCATTTTACGATAGCGAAATAAATGCTGTATTAAAAAAGCTAATTAATAATCCTTTTTTTCAGCAGGTATTAAATGGTTATTTTCCAAAAGAAAAACACCAGGAAATAATAAAACAATTAAACAATACTAATTCAGCATTTGAGTTTCAACGTACATTTATGCATCAAATAATTGATAACGTAATTACTACAACTTCAAGTGGAATAACAACAAGTGGAATCGAAAAAATATCAAAAGAAAAACAATATTTATTTATTTCAAACCATCGCGATATTATTTTAGATTCGGCTATTTTACAAAAAGTTTTATTTGAAAATAATATTCCTACTACCGAAATTGCTTTTGGAAGCAACTTAATGGATGTTCCTTTAATAGCAGAACTTGGCAGAGCAAACAAAATGTTTATTGTTAAAAGAGGAGGTAATCTTAGAGAAATATTACACAATTCAAATATTTTATCGGCATACATCAGATATGCAATAATAGAGAAGAAAACATCTGTTTGGCTCGCTCAACGTAACGGAAGAACAAAAGACGGTAACGACAAAACAGAAATTGCCTTATTAAAAATGTTAAATTTAAGTGGTAAAAAATCAATTCAGGAAAATATCAGCGAATTAAATATTGTGCCTGTTACAATTTCGTATGAATTTGAAACCTGTGATACCGAAAAAGCTAAAGAAGTTTATAATTCAAAAGACTCTAAATATGAGAAAAAAATCGGTGAAGATACAAGTAGTGTAATAAAAGGTATAACAAATTACAAAGGACAAATCCACTTATCTTTTGGAAATCCTGTTTCACTCAAAAATATTAATACTTTTTCGAAAGATTCTAATGCTGATTTTTTAAAAGATTTAGGACAATATATTGATAATGAAATTACAACTAATTACAAGTTGCACACTAATAATTACATCTCTTATGATTTAATTAATAACTCTAATAAATTTTTTTCTAATTATTCCGAAATTGAAAAAACAAAATTTATTAATTATAAAAACTCTGCAATTGGCGATAGTTCCGAAGATTTGAATAAAATATTTTTAGAAATTTATGCCAATCCGATTTTAAATAAACTTAATTTGAAAAATAATTAGAACAATTATTCTCTAATAAATTTACCATTCCCCGCAATTCCATATTGGTTTTGTAACTGAAAAAAGTACACGCCGCTTTTTAAATCTTTTGTATTTATTCTGATGCTGTTATTTTTAATTCCATCTATTTTACTTACAATTTGCCCAATTAGGTTGAAAATTATTAAAGAAAAGCTTTCATTATTAGGATTAGAAAAATTAATTGTAGTATGTGTTACTGAAGGATTTGGAAAAATAGAAATGTTTTGTTTTTCGGTAATTATATTTTCATTTCGTGTTGTAATAACATTAATCCCAAATGTTATATTATAATTTATAGCACTATACATATCATCCGGAATATCAACCTCAACATGCAAAATAGTTTTACCGTTAAAATGCTCCAAAGAATGAATTACTAAATAATATGGACCAGAAGAATCAATTACCGAAAAAGTTGAAATATCCGAAATCCATGCAGGTAACTCAATAGGAATATAAATTCTGGTATCGCCAAAATGAAACTTTTCCCAAACAGGAAAATAAGCAATACTGGCATCGGGCTTTATAAAAGAAACGGTAATATTTACATAATTTGAACTAATTGAATCAATTACAGCTTTTGTGATATTTAAAGAATCAGAATAATTATTTTGATAAGGATTAAAAAGTGGGTCGCCAAAATAAACTCTGTTTGCTTTGCCTCCAAGCATTGAATATGCGCCCGACCAATCGTTTGGATCGAAAGTTCCGGATGACAAAATATCTGAACCATACGACATGGCACCATCAACATACATTTTTAAATTTGGACGATTTCCCAAAAATCCCATAACAACGCCATCAACCGACCTTTTATGAATATCTCCAAGTGGTTCGTGGAATAAAAATGCGTTATAAATTTCTTCCGATTGGTCGTTTGCATTGTTTGCTCCACAAGGTGCAAAATATCCTGTAATTCCAGTCTTAAGTATAGAAAGTGCAAAACTAAAGCTGTCGCTCATAGTATAAAATTTTTCCTGCCATTGTGTATCACCAAATGTAGCAGCAATATCTCCTTCAACCATTACTTTTTTTGGTTCGCCCGAATGGCATGCTCCATTAAATGCAACTGCAGGATAAAAATTTAATGGAGAAATATTATAACTCGATAGCCCCACACGTGCATAAGCAGGATTTTCAATTTTTGTAGAATCGTAAAGCCATACTGGCGGGGTTGGAGTAGAATTACCACCTTCAAAAAGCCAAATCATGTGAGGGTCGCCATTATGTCCAATATCGAGCAGTTTTTTATTCATCATGCTATTTGTATTTGAAAGAAAAAAGTTTGTACCGGTGCCAGAGTTATTGGTCTCCATATATATTTGTGAATAATTATTAGGGTTTAAATAAGTAAGATAATCGCCCGGATAATTATAAACAAAATTTAGCGAAGAAGCCACGCAACCACCCACATTTAAAGGGAAATTCTGAATATTTTGTGATTCTGCATTTATAATGTTATTTACAAAATTAAGCGCATCTTGTCCTGTAGCTCCAGTAATAAAACCATAAGAAAAATCGCTAAACGGATCGCTATCAACATTAGTACTCATCATTAAAAATTGTCTCACAAAATTTATATATAACTCTATTGGCTTAACAACTACAGCAACATATCTGGGAGCAGCACTAATTAGAGTTGGAAGAATTGCGTTTACATCGCTGGGGTTAAATTGAATTACTTGCGCATTTCGATAATTTTTAAGCGCCAAAACAGCTTGATAATAAGAATCAGTTGTGTCACTTATTGAAGTAAGTACCACATAAGTTGAAGATTGCGATTTTGCTTTATTTGTATAAAACAAAGTACAAACAAATAATACAATAAATAGCTTTTTCATAATTAGTTTTTATTATGTTTTGATATTAGTCTTAAAAAATTTGTAACTAATCAGTGTCTGTCCATAATGTCCGATTTTTTCGTTATACTCGTTTTGAAAACAGTCATTTACTACAGTAAACTCCTTGGTTTTCAAAACTTCGTATGCCTCAAACTCGAACATTATGAATCAGACACTGACTTTATAGACAGACACTAATCAGTGTCAAAGTTAATATAATTTTTCGTTTAACTTGCGCCATATTTCTCGCAAATATATTGTCACGCAAAGACGCAATGCTCGCAAAGTTTTAAGCTCGCAGAGTTAAAAAAATCATAAATGATTTTTTTCATTGCGTGCTAAAGCAAGTCAAATCTGAAAGAAACAATTATTCACAGTCCCGATGCTTCGAAAGCGAGCTATTGTGTGGTTTAACGTCATGTCAGGCTTGACCTTTTATCTCATAAAAACTTCTACTTTTTTGCTGACTTTGACATTGCTAAACCCTTTGAGTTTACCCATTTCTTTTTTTTATTTTCAATGCGTTCTCTGCGACTTTGCGTGACAATTTTATGCATACTGAATAGTTACAAAAATTTTTAAATCGGGAAAGCTAAAAAATCAGATTTTTAGTAAATACTCATTTTTAAATTTTAAGTAAAAATATAAAATGTTTTACAAAATTTGCTTAATTTTTAAAATTACTTTAGGTTTACAAAAAAATTTAATAATAACATGTTAGTAAAAGCGTATGCAAGTGCTGTATATGGTATAAATGCTACTACTATAACCGTTGAGGTTAATGCTACGCAAGGAGTCAGGTATTATTTGGTTGGTTTGCCCGATAATGCAGTTAAAGAAAGTTTACAACGAATAGAATCGGCTTTAAAAACAAATGGCTATAAAATGCCTGGACAAAAAATTATTATTAATTTGGCTCCTGCCGATATTCGCAAAGAGGGTTCATCGTACGATTTACCTATGGCAATTGGAATTCTTGCAGCATCTGGACAAATAAAATCAGATAAACTTAAAGATTATGTTATTATGGGCGAACTTTCGCTCGATGGTAGTTTACAGCCAATTAAAGGTGCGTTGCCCATTTCTATTCAGGCAAGAGAGGAAAAATTTAAGGGCTTAATTGTTCCCGAACAAAATGTACGCGAAGCTGCTGTTGTAAGCGATTTAAAAGTTTATGGAGTAAATAACATTAAAGAAGTAATAGGTTTTTTTGAAGATTCACTCGAACTAACACCCACCATAGTAGATACCCGTGCCGAGTTTTACAATAATTTTGATAAATACGATATAGATTTTGCCGATGTTAAAGGTCAGGAAAGCGTTAAACGAGCCCTCGAAATTGCCGCAGCAGGTGGACATAACATTATAATGATAGGACCGCCTGGTGCAGGAAAAACCATGCTTGCCAAAAGAATTCCTACAATTTTACCTCCGCTTACATTACAAGAAGCATTAGAAACCACTAAAATTCATTCTGTTGCAGGTAAAATTGATAAAAATACTTCGTTAATGACGCGTCGTCCGTTTCGCTCACCACACCATACTATTAGCGATGTTGCACTTGTTGGAGGCGGTACATTTCCGCAACCTGGCGAAATTTCGCTTGCACACAACGGCGTATTATTTTTAGATGAGTTACCCGAGTTTAAACGTACCGTTCTCGAAGTAATGCGTCAGCCATTAGAAGACAGAGTTGTAACAATTAGCAGAGCTAAATTTAGTATCGAATATCCAGCAAGTTTTATGCTCGTTGCATCAATGAATCCCTGTCCATGCGGATTTTATAATCACCCCGATAAAGCATGTGTTTGTTCGCCAGGCATTGTTCAAAAATATTTAAGCCGTATTTCGGGACCATTATTAGATAGAATAGATATTCACTTAGAAGTTATACCTGTTCCTTTTGAAAAGCTTACCTCGTCTCAACAAAAAACCGAAACAAGCTCCGATGTTCGTGAAAGAGTTATTGCTGCAAGAAAAATTCAGGAAGAACGCTTTGCCGAAAACAAAGGAGTTCATAGCAACTCGCAAATGAATTCTAAACTATTTCATAAATATTGCCAAATAGATTCGGCAGGTACCGAACTTCTTAAAAATGCAATGAACAAATTAGGATTATCGGCTCGGGCTTACGACCGTATTGTTAAAGTATCGCGCACAATTGCCGACCTTGAAAACGAAAAAGACATAAAAACCCATCATCTCTCCGAAGCAATTCAATATAGAAGTTTAGACAGAGAAGGATGGGCGGGTTAATTATTTATGATTAAGGATTTACGATTTAGGATTTTTAAGTTTTTTGATAAAAGATTTGTATATGAAAAATATTTCAATCTCAATTGTTTTGATATTTTTATATATCAATATTTATTCGCAAGGCAGCCAGCCTGTTGTTTTAATATCTGGTAAGGTTGTTAACGACCGCAATATGGAACCTTTAGAGGCAAGAGTAATATGGGAACTTTTACCTGATGGAACCGAAGCTGGCATTGCACGAACCGACCCCTCTAATGGCGAATATAAAATTATTCTTCCTTTTGGGAAAAAATACGGTTATCTGGCAGTTGCCGAAGGTTATTACTCCGTAACAAAATACTTAGACGTAACCGACTTAACTGAATATAAGGAAATTGAGGAACAAAATTTATTTATGGCTCCTGTAATGGAATCGCAGGTAGTTCGACTTAACAATATCTTTTTTAAGAAGAAAACTGCCGAATTATTAAAAGAATCGTATCCCGAGTTGAACCGTTTTGTTGAATTTTTGAAAACAAATAAGAAAATAACAATCGAAATTGGCGCACATACCGATAACAAAGGCGACAAGGCAGAAAACGTGACATTATCACAAAATCAAGCTAACGCTGTTACCAATTATTGCATTTCAAAAGGAATTAAAGCCGACAGATTAAAAGTAAAAGGTTACGGACAAACCCAGCCTATTGCATTTAATGAAGATGAAGAAGGTCGCGAAATGAACCGTAGAATTGAGTTTAAAGTTTTAACTATTGGGAAATAAATGTTATTTAGTGTTTGTTCATAATGTCCGATTTTTTCGTTATGGAACGAAATAAAAATAACTTGTAACTACTCAACAGATCTGTATTGTAAAAAAATGATTTAAGAACAAGGATTACTCACAATATTATTTATTTTAAAGGTGTTCGTGAGATCGCTTCGCTAAGTTAACGATTTTTGATTTATGATTTTCATACCTATTGCTTTTGACTATTCTTCTGCGCAGTTTCAACGCTTTTTACAAAAATAGATATTAATTCATTGCTTTCATTTAAGGCAAGGATTATTTGAGCTTCTGCTTTATAAAGTTTTGTATGTTCAATAATTTTCAAACAGATATTACTTTCCCTCAATTCTTTCAACACAACTTTTATTTTATGGATAAAATCTCTGCGCGATTCTCCGCTTTGCGCTTCGCCATAATTTAATGCAGAAGATGTTCCTGAACGCAATAATTGCCCGGATAAATGGTTTGCTGCCTTTGTATCGGGCATCGTTTCAACGATTTCTACAATCAATACAGCAAAATTTATTAATCGTTCTTCAAGGTCGTGTTTATTCATATAATTTCTATTTAATTCTGGTTTGTTTTCTTCTAAAATCTTAAATCGTTAATCCTTGTTCGTTATTCTTTCCATACAAATGTAGTATTTTTTTAAAACTGTTATATGTTATTATTAATGTATTCCTTAGTAAAAGAAATTTTGGCTAAAGCCACTCCCCTTCACAATTCAAACCACGACCTGAAGGTCGTGGCAATAGATAGTCGTGACAATAGATGGTCGTGGCAATACATCTTGGATTTTTTGCATTTTAGTTCCGCCTCGGTATAAAAATTTAATTGGAAAGATGTTTATTATTGAATTACAAATCTTTTGTTTACTTGTTGTGTCCCAACTTGTAAATTAAACAAATACATTCCTTTATTTAAATCAGATAAATTAATAAGTCGTTCAAATTTTCCGTTAAATTCTCCTTCATTTTTCTGAAACACAATTCGTCCTGTAATATCTAAAACAGTAATGTTTATTTCTGCCATAGCTATCATATTAAAAGATATTGCAAACTCACCATTATTTGGATTCGGGAAAATAGAAAAATTGTTTACAAATAAATTCTCACTTATAGCTCCAAAGGTTACAAAAACTGTATCTGAAAAACTCATACAACCAAATGAATTTTCAACAACTAACGAATAATAATCGCTTGCTGTAATAGTATATGTGTTATTTGTTGCCCCATTAATTAAAACTCCGTTTTGATACCATTGAAATGCAACATCTGTTAAATAACAAGTCATTGTATTAGCCGAAATACCAAAAGTAGGTTTATACGGATTTTCTATAAAATTAATACTAACTGGTTGCGAAACTGACGAACAACCGTATTGATTTGTTGCGTTTATCCAATAACTTCCAGATGCGTTATTTAAAATCAAGAAAGTATCAATTGCATTATAAAGCAAGGTTGTATCATTATACCATTGGTAATTATATCCGTTGTTTGGAACAGTTAAAGTGATTGTTTGGTCAAAGCAAATAGAATCGTTTGGTGCAGATGTTATTGATAAAACAGAGGGAACTGGAAATACTGTTACAGAATCTGTATCCGACAAAGAATTTATAATCTCAGTATCAATTATATAAGTTCCGCTAACACCGCCACCGCTAAAATTAAATGTGCCTGTTGCAGTAGGTGTAATTGTAAAAATACCTAAATTATCATTTGCACTAACGGCATCTTTATCCCAGAACTGTATTGTATAAGTTTGGTTTTGTAACTGTAAATTTATATTATTCCAAGAGCCGGTCATTGAGTTTGAAACCTCAGAGGATGTGTAAATAATTGACGAAGTATTGTCTCTTAACTCAAAAACAAAATCGGGCGAACCAGTACAACCAAAAATATCGGGTTCATCTACATCTCCACACCAGTTAGTGTTTGAGCCAACATCGAAAGTAACATCTGTAAGCCGGTATGCTAACATATTTGTTGTTTGAGATACAAAATAAGTTCCTGCATTTGAATAAGTTTGGGACGGTGGATTTTCTAATGTACTTGTATTTCCATTACCTAAATCCCAGGAGTAAGTGTATAAAGGATTTCCGCCACTAGTTACAACTGGATTAAAATCAGTAATAAGGGGAGCACACCCTTGTGGATTAGAAATTGTAAATGCAGAGTTTCCTGAAGGGTTTTGACTAACAATCATCACCATTGTTGATGATTCATTTTCAGTAGTTACACTTCCAACTGATTGAGGAGTAACAGTTACCTGAAAAAAGATTGTAACATTATACACTCCTGGAAACAAAGGCGTGCCGCACACTTTGGCACATCCATGTTCATTTCCGGCAGATGGATGATATGTGTTATCAGTGCTATTTGTTTGCCAATTTAATCCACTTGGTAAACCAACAACATTATTTATTACTAATTCATCTAAATGCACATCTTGCGTAATTGGTGAAGTAACTTCAAAAATTTCGGGCATATAAAAAGTAATATCACTATTGTATGCCTGACCTGCCATCCCACTCGGCAATGTATCTAAAGGACAAGTGGAGGGATAAGCCGGTGTAACTATACATGAAGTATTTAACGCACACCCGGGGCATTGTGCAAATGTATTATTTTCAAAAAATAATACAACAATTAACAATAAAAAGAAAAAGTAGATTTTTTTCATGGTTCAATTTATTTATTAAATAAAAGAATAAAATTACATATTTTAAAGCAAATATATAAATATTTTTATTATAAAAAATAAATAAAAGGCTAAATAATATATTGATGTACTAAAAAACTTTTGTAAATAAGTCCCGTTGGGCATACGCGTCAACTTAAGCTCTATTATTCTGTTATTCAGATGTTTTCTTTTTTTTTACTTTTTTAAC
>Ga0209211_10003920_pt1 | contig 23695 bp, 21 predicted proteins | sample RifGroA2_FD_183992 | JGI IMG/M metagenome (GOLD analysis project Ga0209211, IMG submission 183992) | Groundwater microbial communities from Rifle, Colorado, USA - Groundwater A2 (SPAdes) (version 2) | ecosystem: Environmental > Aquatic > Deep subsurface > Groundwater | place: Rifle, Colorado...
TGAACGGGTTCTCTTAAAAAAACGCACCGTCACTCCGGAAGAACACCTCAGTCTTTATAATGAGATCGACGTCGCCCTTGATCCTTTTCCATACAACGGCACCACCACCACCTGCGAAGCTTTGTGGATGGGGGTTCCGGTTATCGCGCTCAGGGGCGACCTGCACTGCTCTCGGGTGAGCGCCAGCATTCTTACCCACACAGGGCTTGCGCATCTTATCGCTGAAACACCGGAAGAATATGTGGACAAGGCTGTTTCCCTGGCCAGGGACCTAAATGAATTAAGCGAATTCAGAAAAAACATCCGAAGCCTCATGCAACGCTCCACGCTCTGCAATCCGGAAATTTTTGCCCGCGATATGGAGTCCGCCCTGCGGACCATGTGGACGGCGTGGTGCAAACAAGAGCCGACATCCCTTACACAAACAGGACCGGGAGAACACATGACCAGCACAGAGATGAACAAAGCAACCCAACCCGAGGAAAAAACCAATGCGGCCCTGCTGCTGAATCGCAAGGGCGAGGAGCTCTTCACCGCCGGAAACACCAAAGAAGCGGCACAGCTTTTTGAACAGGCCATAGGCCTTGATCCCGGTTGCGCAACCGCCCACAACAACCTGGGGGTCCTGTCTTACCATGGAGGGCAACTCGCCAAGGCGCTGCAGTGCTTCAGAAAAGCCCTGACAATAAACCCCGAAGACCGCGCCGCCTTGGACAACCTCGGCGACATCCTGCAGGCCATGCAAACTCCGGCGCCACAGCAGGAAACCTGCCCGGAACCGTCTGCGAAGGTGGCCGCCGCACCGACCCTGGACAGGGAAGAGATTTTAACGGAAATCAAAAAATTCCCGTTCTGGTACCACAAAATCGAGCTGCCGGACGGGATCGTCACCCCCGGTTGGGCGCCGATCAACCCTGCAGCCTATCGCATTCCTGAGGACTTAACCGGAAAGCGGGTGCTTGACGTAGGTGCCTGGGATGGCTACTGGACCTTCGAGGCCTTGCGCAGAGGCGCCAAAGAGGTCATCGCCATTGACGATTTCAGCGATTACCTAGGGCAGTTGCAGGAGTCGGACAGAAAAGCCTGGGCCACCTTTGATTTCTGCAAAAGGCAACTGGGGTACGATGACCAGCGATGCAAGCGCTTTGACATGAGCATCTATGATTTGTCGGAAGAAACCTTCGGCCACTTTGATATTGTTTTCTTTTTCGGAACCCTCTACCACCTCCGCCACCCGCTCCTTGCCCTGGACAAACTCGCTGCGGTCTGCGATCAGGAAATTTTCGTCGAAACCGCCATTCTTGATGATTACAGCCCCTACCGGGGCGGCCTGGGTCAAGGCTATCCGGGTAACCAGATGGTGATGGAGTTTTATCCGGGCACGGAATATGGCAGCAACGAGAGCAACTGGTGGGCTCCCACCCTCTACTGCCTCATCAACATGGTCAATGCCGCAGGCTTCAACAACTGCCGGGGCTGGAAACTTACGGAAAACCCGAAAGAACTGTCGCACTGCCGTGGCTTTGCCTATGGCAATAAGGCCGCATCAGCCGCATAACTTCACAGGGAACTTGCACAGGGTATGCGCCCAAGTCAAGCACTGCATCCCAACTGTAAGCGATGACAGCGACAAAGAAGATTTCGGCCCCTGTCACCGCTTACCTGCAAAGTTTATCGGGCAACATGGGGAAAAGGGAGAAAAAAACAACAGCAAATACGTGATCTTTCTCTTGACTTCATCATAAAAGCAATGATATACAACATATAAATGATCGTTTAGTTAATGAACAGTCAATATCCTGAACTCCCCTGGTCTCCGCAAGATGATCGACATCAACCGCTCCGCCTTTCTGCTGCCGACCAAGACTTTCAGACGCATGACTATTCTGTTGACCATCCACCATTCCCCCGACACCAGCCAGCACAAGATTGCCCAGAAAACAAACCTGAGCAGCGCCATGGTCAACAGCTACATCCGAAAGCTGACCGCCGAAGGTATCGTCACGGTATCGAGCCGCAACAATCGTGACTGCAACTATCAGCTCACCGAACTTGGCAAGGAAGAACTGACAACCCTGCTCATGGGATATTCTGCGGAGATTGTCCAATTCTACGCCCAGGCCAAAAATGAAATATCAACCCGGATTGCCGCTCTGATCAACGGCACCCGCCGGGTCCGTCTCGTCCTCTATGGCGCATCGGAAACTTGCGAACTGGTCATGCGGGCCCTGGACAACTTTCCGCAGGTAGAGGTGGCGGCAATCGTTGACAGCGTCCCGCAGAAACAGGGGGAGGCCTTCAATGGTTTTATCGTGCAGAAACCGGAATCAATCCCCCAACTCCAACCTGACTGCGTGCTGATCACCTCCTATGCGAAACAGGATGAAATCTACAACGCGACAAAACATCTTGAAACCTCCGGCATCAAAGTGCGCCGGCTCACCACGGTGTAAAGCAAGCCCATGCAGACCATCCGAATAGGCAGACATACCATCGGCGAAGAGATGCCGACCTATATCGTGGCCGAAATCGGCATCAACCACAATGGAGATGAGGCGATAGCGGCACAACTCATTACCGAAGCCGCCAAGGCCGGGGTCGATGCGGTAAAATTCCAAAAACGTGATCTGCCCAGCCTGTATCCGCAGGAACTGCTTGACTCGCCTGAAAAATCCGAGCAGGCATTTCAGTATATGATTCCCCTCCTCCAGGAGGTTGAGTTACCTGAAGCGAGCTATCCCCGCCTCAAAAAACAGTGCGAGGCCTTGGGCCTTGATTTTCTCTGCACCCCCTTTGACCTGAGGAGCGCGAACTTCCTGAATGACCTCGGCGTAAGCGCCTTCAAGATCGCCTCGGCCGACCTCACCAATCTGGACCTCCTGGCGCATGTGGCTGCCTTTGGCAAGCCCCTCATCGTTTCCACCGGCATGTCGCTCTGGGAGGAGATTGAGGCGGCGGTGGCCTTTTTACGCAAACAACCCGCGCCCTTCGCCTTGCTGCACTGCCGCAGCGTCTATCCGGTCTGGCCCAGGGATGTCAACCTGCGCATGATCAACAAGCTGAAGAAATTCGATTGTCCGGTGGGGTATTCCGGCCATGAACTGGGCTTGGTCATTTCCCTGGCCGCCGCCTCCATGGGGGCGGCGATCATCGAAAAACACCTTACCTTGGACCGCAAGATGAAAGGTCCGGACCACAAGATCAGTCTGGAACCCTACGAGTTCAAAAGATTGGTGCGTGATATTCGGATCACCGACCAAGCGGTGGGCAAAAGCAAGCGCGTTCTCTTGCGCGGGGAGATCCTCAACCGCGAACTTTTCGGCAAATCCTTGATTGCCGCCCAGGATATTCCTGTTGGGTCCATAATAAATCGGGAAATGGTGGTGGTTCGAGGGCCGGGCAAGGGGCTTTCTCCCCAAAAACTCCCCCAATTGCTCGGGGCCACCAGCAGACGCAAAATTGCCGTCGGCGATTTTTTCCGGGACAGCGACCTGCCGGGAAAATCCCTCCCGGAAAGGAGCCTTGCCAACCTGCGCTTCAAAAGTAATTGGGGCCTGATCGCCCGCTTCACCGACGGTCCGGCCATGCTCGCCCATCACCCAAAAGCCATTGAGTTTCACCTGGCCGAAAAAGATTTTCAACTACCCCACGGGATCAATGAAGCCCACGACTGCCGACTCATCGTCCACGCCCCCGAATATATCGGCGACAAACTCCACGATCTGGCCAGCGGCAGCGAGGAAATCCGCCGAAAATCCGTGGCCCAGACCCTGCAGTCTCTGGCGATAACCCAAGCGCTGGCACCATTTTTCCAAGGCCGGCCAAAATTGATCACCCATCCGGGGGCCATGAGCCTGAACACCAAGCTCAACCCGGAGACCCTGGCCGCCGCCCTGGCCCGCTCGGTGCGGGAAATCAAGGCAGCCATCGGTGACGACATCGAATTTCTGCTGGAAAACCTTCCCCCCTACCCCTGGTATTTCGGCGGCCAATGGAAGGGCAATTACTTCATGGCTGCCGAGGAAATCGCCGCCTTCTGTGACCAGGAGGGAATCAAGCTCTGCTTCGACCTCTCCCATGCCGCCCTTTACTGCAATGCCAAAGATGCTGATCTTGCGGAGTATATCAAGCTGCTGCGCCCCTACATCCGCCATATCCACTTCGCCGACGCCTACGGCCTGGACGGCGAAGGAATGCAGATCGGCGAAGGTGACATCGACCTGGACCGGATTATGCCCCTGTTTGCCGACTACCGCGGCACCTGGATGCCGGAGATCTGGCGGGGCCACCTGGACAACGGGGCCGGTTTCATCACCGCCCTGCGACGCCTGAGCAAATATGAATTATGAAATATCCTTTTAAGTTGCAAGGCAAAGAGACCGATGATAAAAGTAAACCATTCACTCACCGAATGATCGGTATCGGGGCCAACGATGACACTTAAAATCAGTGACAATCCTCCGTCCTGTTTTCCCGAGGATCTCTTCAGCCGACTCTTGGTTGCAACTTCGCCTTGGTGGGTGGCCCGCACCCGGAGCCGACAGGAAAAATCCCTGGCCTGGGAACTGAGAAACCGGGAAATGGCCTATTACCTGCCCCTGGTCAGCCGCCCCCAAAAAAATCGGCAGCGTATGCGAACCTCCATCGTACCCCTGTTCAACGGCTACCTCTTTTTCCGGGGCAGCGACCAGGATCGCTACGAAGCGATCAAAACCGGCCGAATCGCCCAAGTCCTGCCGGTGGCAGACCAGGAGCGCCTGCACAACGAACTGGCCGCCCTGGCCCAAATTACCGCCACCAGGCTTGACCTGGAGCTTTGTGATTTCATGGTCAAGGGGCAAAGGGTGCAAATAGTTGCCGGGCCTTTCGAAGGGCTTGTCGGCATCGTTGTAAAGCAGAAAAACAAGCAACGGCTGGTCTTGCAGATCGAAGCGATCCGCCAGGCAGCCGCCGTCGAAATCGAGCTGGACCAAGCCCGCCCGATTTGACGTATCTTATTAAGTTTACAATATAATTTACGAAAAGTCGGTATCCCCCGACAGGGACGGAGTGCGCCTTGCCCATGAATATCCTGATGATCACTGCCAATGACCCGGCCGGAATGGCGATTGCTTTCACCAACGCCATTAATCGTTACACCGAGCACCATTGCCGGCTGATTACCACCGCCGATAAATATGGTTTTGGTTACGAGACGGATATTCACCTGCCGGACATCCATGACGACGATTTTGCCGAAGTTGAGCATCTGCTTAAAAATGCCGATATCATCCATTTCCATATGCTCACCGATGAGAATTCCCACCTCGGTCCGCTGGTGATCCGTAATTACACCAAAGGCAAAAAAATCATCCATCATCACCACGGCCATCCCGATTATCTAATCAATATTGACGCCTACAACGAAAAATACCGCCGCCTGGGCCGCCGAGTCATCGTCAGCACGCCGGATATGTTGCAAATTGCCGAAAACTCCACATGGGTACCCAATCTGGTTCCTATCAATGATGTTCACCACCTGCCCCGCTACGATGACACCCTACCCGCCGAGCCGATCCTGATCTGCCAAGCCCCGACCCGCAAATACGACAAGCACACCAATGTGTTCGCCAAGGTGATGAAAGAGTTGCAAGCCGAGCACTCAAACCTCGAAACCGTGATTTTCGAAAGAATGCCTCACATCGAGTGCCTGAAACGCAAGCGCGCCTGCCACATTGTCTTCGACCACATGCGCGGCTGGTTCGGCATTTCTTCGCTGGAATCATTAAGCCAGGGCAAACCGGTAATCGCCGGCTTGGATGATTGGAATATCAAATGCATCAAGGAGTTCACCGGCACCGACGAACTTCCCTGGCAAGTGGCCCGAGATCGCGATGAATTATTAAACGTATTGCAACGATTGATAACAGACCTGGATTTCCGCAAAGCCGTTGGCAGGCAGTCTCGACACTTCATGGAACAATGCTGGACTGAACAACAGGCATTGACCGTGCTATTGAATGTGTACAGCCCTTGAAGGCATTGGCAAAAGCTAAAACACCCCGACTGATCCTGCAGGCCGAGGAGATCCTCCATGCCGATGCAGTGGGAAATTACGCTGGGCGAAAATCCCAGCTTTATTAATACAACTTATTGTTTTTAGATAGTTTTCAAAATAAGACCACTCCCTAACGACAGCAACAAACTACGTCTTATGAATAACCGCGTCAGAAAATCACTTAAGGAAGAAAATGAAAATCGCATTTGTTGACACACCATCTCCGTGGCTAGTGAGACCCCATGCCCAGATTCCCCTTGGACCGCTCTACCTTGCGACTATTCTAGTACAAGCAGGGCATCACGCTATATTCACAAGGCCTAAACAGTTAGAGGAATTGAACAGGTTTAGAGGATGGGACGTCATTGCATTTACTGGCACTACGCTTGAGTTCCCGATGGTTGTTCAATGTGCGGAATGGCTGAAAAAAAATTGCCCGGAATTGTCGCTCTGGTATGGGGGGCCTCATGTAACAGCCCTGCATGATGAGGTTAGCAAACTAAATATTTTTGATGCATTGGCAATTGGCGAAGCAGAAACTTATATTTTGAAAATGGTTGAAGACTTGGCCAAAGGCAGCTTACAACCGACCTATAAGGCAGACGGATTTATCTCAGAATTAGATAACCTGCCTTTCCCTGATCGGATGTTACTAGAAGGTGATATCGGAGGAGATGTCTTTTCATTTGGGGCTAACTACAAAGGGAAGGGCAATGCTGCTGTTATTACTTCGCGTGGATGCCCATATAACTGCTCCTTTTGTGCCTCCTTTAGCATGTGGCGACAGAAAGTTAGGTTTCGATCTCCTGCAAATGTATTATCCGAAATCAGGCAAGTTATTAAAACAACTGGTTGTAACCAGATACGGTTCGCTGATGACAATTTCACAACAAATAAACAACGACTATTCGAAATATGTAACGGCCTGAAAATCATGGATGTTGCTTGGCGGTGTTCGGCTAGAGTCCAAGACCTAACACCGGAGGTTTGTGTGGCTATGGCAGAAGCGGGCTGTAAAGAGGTGAGCCCTGGAATCGAAACAGGCGATCAGCGAGTACTTGATTTCCTAGATAAAAAATCCACTCTTGAGCACGCATTAAATGGGTGCCGAAATGCAACAGAAGCAGATATTAACGTGCGTGTTTTGTTTATGATAGGAACGCCGGGCGAGTTTCCTGACACACCAGAAGTTAATCGAGACTTCCTAGAAAAACTTCCGTTTCATTCTCTCACACTATCCACTTTTGTTCCGATGCCTGGAAGCAATATCTATTTGCACCCAGAAAAATATAAATGCGAAATAGTTACCAAAGATTTCAGACGATACAATAAAGATTTTTGGGTTTCGATTGGAAACACGAAGGAAAAGAGGGCTTATATTCCACTAATCAGAAACATGCTGTTAACAGAGGAACAGCAAATTGACAATGTGGCACGCATGGAACAATATGCGCTCGATACTGGAAGACTAAATCAAGGATGACCCCATATAAGATACACCCGGTTACCGCAGCCCTTCACCATCGTGTTGCTCTGGAAACAGCCCAATTCGGGGCTTCAACAATTTTGGATATTGGTGGAACTGGGAAACTCAAGGAATTCGTGAGTTGCAAAGTACAAGATGTCAATCTTACAACTGGCGTAGATGGATGTTGTCTGCCATTCGAAAATTCGTCATTCGATGTAACAGTCTCGATTGCAACTTTAGAACATGTGGCTTGCCAAGAAAAATTTCTGGCAGAGGCCCTGCGGGTATCTCGAACTGCATCAATCCACTGGTTTCCCTATGGATCCAACGCCGTGTTAGTTGAGGAATTCAAGAAACGCTTCTGGGATACCACGCCTTGTTATCGACATGCCTGTACTATTCCACCTCCTGCCGCTCTGGATGAATTTCAAGTAGAAATGGAACCTTTTATTACAGTTTCCGAACACTTATTGTTGTTGGCCACCTTATATGAGAGCATGAATTGCAAGGAAGTTTATACTTTCGCCCAAAACCATGCTCATGAGCCTTATGGCGTGATTTTGAGGGTGAAGCGATGAAAATATTATATGTATCGGATGGGTATAACTATGCAGTACATGGTACGAAGCGGGCATTAAGGGAAGAAATCGAGAATCGCGGGTTCGAAGTTGTCTATTTTGATGTTAATGAGCTTTCCCAAAATCGCTTACTCTCTGTGGCGCAACGAGAGGGGTGTGACCACATATGGATAGTCCATACTTTTGTTACGACATTAGGAAATAGCCTATTTGAATTCAACCGGGCTGGGATTTATGTTCATGGTTTTGGCATGTCAGACCCTACCGAATGGGATGAGAAAAAACTCCAAAATTTCAATTCGTATTCCACTAATAGCTATGAAGTGTTTAGTCGTTATAGTGGTGTGCTCCCCACGCATTATTGGCCAACAGCCTGCGAGACAAAATTTCATCGGCCTCTTAGACAAAAAAAACAAGTGGATCTACTTTTTTATGGCACAGGACAGCATCCAGCCCATCAACCTCCTGACTATAGAAACCAGATGGTACGAAAATTGAAGGTACTTTTGCCGGAAGTGTCCATGAATGTTCATGGCATCAATTGGGATGCAGACATTGGGGCCAAGCCAGAGTTATCGGGAGATGATCTTATTGAGGCAATTTGCAAATCAAGAGTGGGTATAGATTTATCCCTTCAAGGCGCACCTGTACCCAGAAGAATTTTTGAAATGGCGGCTTGTGAAACGCCTGTCGTTGCCGGGCTAACAACCGAACTATGTCAGTTGCTATCTCCTGGTAGGGAAATCATTACTTACCGTCGGATAGAAGACCTTGCTGAAACAATTATGTGGCTCTTAAGTAATGAGCGCCTTCGACAGGACATTGCCGAAGAGCAATGCAGAGTGGTTCGAACCCTGCACAATATCACGAATAGGGTGGATAGCTTGCTTAAATTCCTGACTCATTACTGTCCCAACCTCAAACTATCCTAACCACCAACAGTTTGATATTAAACAAAAATTCATTGGCGTTAATAGTTCCGGAAAGAGCCGTTGAAACGAGCTAACTAAAACAACCTATTGCGGGCGGAACACCTCCTGCCCAGAAATGGCTCCCATCGGATACCCGCAAGCAAGAACGAAGGATGACATATGGAAAGAGTTGCCACTCTCATCAAGGTTAGGGGTTTTGGCTCTACCCTTGAAGGAAAAAATATGTACCCGCTCAATGGCACGCCGGTGCTGGAGCATGCTCTCCGAACCCTAAAGAATGCATCTTTCATAGACAAAGTGTATGTCTGGAGCGAGTCCAAGGAGATACAAGCACTTACTCAACGGCTGGGTGCCGTGCCCATAGACCGGCCACTGTCCATGGTGCATTACCACTCCGGTTTTCACAGCGAGCAAGAATTCAATTTAAACAGCCTAAACCAGATGAAAGCGGACAACAATGGTCCCTTCGAAGTCATCATAAACTTTAATTGTAATTACGTCCTCTTCCGCACCATCAGTCTTGAAAAAATGTTTGACAAATTAATGAATGACCCCACGGCGCGCAGCATTATCGCGTTGGCCCCGGTTGCCCCCGGATTATGTCTTGACAATGGCCGATATGGTCTCTTTCCGTTCATGAACGATGCAAATATCCAAAGAGAGGATTATCCTAATATCTATCGAAAACTGGGAATATCAATGCTGAAATGCGGCTTGCAGTATGCAGCATTGCAAAAACAAATATATTTGCCCGTTAGTCGTGAGGAGGGAATCGACCTGCATGATGAGGAAGACACACTCATTCTCGAATACCACCTCAAAAAACAAAAAGGATGAACCGGAAAATCGAATGAAAATAACCGCTTCGGTGATTAACGATATTTCTAAGGATGACAACCCAGTCTGGAAATTCTCTTTGTCGGCAGGGGAAAATGTTTTGGACAATGCCCTGGACATTCTGCAGCATGTTCCGATCCTGGAAGAGATCTGCATCTTTTCGAATGACCCGGAACTGAATGCCTCAGAAAAATATCAGGGCATCGTCGTCCAACCATTCGATCAGCGGCTTGCCTACAATTTCAATTTTCTCGACAACCTCAAACTGCACAATGAATGTTTCACCCTTCAAAAAACAGGCTCTCTCGGTGATATCCACCTATTTCTCGATATCCATTACCCTCTGCTTCAGGCTGCATCGCTACTGCGAATGTTCCACTCCCTCATGGAAAACCGCTTTGCCTCAAAAGTCATTCCCGTATACAGTATAGATCCCCATCTCTACCTAGAGATTCCGGGAAATGACCAGTATCTCAACCTGTGGGGCCAGCAAGGGCTTGACCGTCAACAACACCCTCCACTTTTTCGAGCCGTTGGCTGCTGCTTCATACACTGCGGACGCCTGCAAGGCATGCAGCCACTAACTTTCCCTTTTAATATTAACCAAGTAGAGGGTTTCAAGCTTTCATCAAAGGCCGATACAAATTTTGTTGACTATGTCATGAAGAACCAACAATGACACAAGCTGTAGGATACTTTGGCGAAGTATTTTCCAGAAACCTCGGAGACGAGGCCGTGTACACTGCGTTGCGGCTATCCGCCATGGCGAACATGCAGCTGTTCCCAATCACACCCGCATACAACTTTAATCACCTCCCGCAGAAAAAAATGCTGAAACAATTATCCTCAATTATGATTGGAGGAGGCACGCAGTTTACCCCCATGAACGCCTTGAAGCTCAAGACTCTAACTCAATACAATGATCAGGTATGGAGCTTTGGGACCGGCGTTGGCAGTTGTGGCTTTTGTGAACCACAACCAGCTGATTTAACAGAACTAATCCCCTCCCTGAAACAAATAAACCCGCTCACTGTGAGGGGCCCATACTCACAGGGAGCGCTTCTAAAACTTGGTATAAACTCAGAAGTAATAGGTGACCCAGCTCTATGTTACGCGAGGCAGCGTCACACGGGGAATAAAAAAAAAATTTTGGTCAACCTTTTGTCACCCATTGATCCCACAGAAAAAAAGGCTTACGCCTATTTTGCAATAAATCTTGCCTGTTGTCTCACATCATTGCAAAAAAAAGGCTGGGAAATATCTTTTGTCGCCCTTGGCCCTGGTGACTATCAATACCTTAAAGAATTTAGATCAAAATTCCACTTTACAGACTCACAAATCAATCAGATCACCGTTTACACAGAGGATTTTTTAGACTTGTTGTTGGCAGACTTCTCGCTTCTCATCTCCATGCGACTGCATGGCGCCATACTCGCCGCCTGCGTAGGCATACCATTCCTGTTATGCAACTATCGGCAAAAATGTGCGGATTTTGCATTATCAGTGAACCATGGAGACTTACTCATTGCGTCAACTAGCACCACTAGCGACCTTTTCACATCTATTGAATTTTCCTTACACAATAAAGAGAAAATATCCCGCTCCTTGAATGAGCAAGCCCATAATTTTCGCCAAAACAACTGGCCTTTTTAACCGCAACAGTGCAACAAAACTGAGGATAAAATTGCCTCCACTTTTCTCAATAATTATACCAACGTATAACCGCAGAGAATCACTGCGTCTTGTATTGCACTCTCTGGCGAGACAGACAATCTCTAAAAACATTTTTGAGGTTATTGTTGTTAACAACTTCCCGGATATTGCAATTCATGACATTATCGAAGAAGCCGTTGACGCAATTAACATTGTCGCAATTAGCGAACCCAATAATGGAGCACACAATGCCCGAAACCGTGCAAGCTCCATGGCCAAGGGGGAATATCTCCTTTTTATTGATGACGACTGCGAGGCTCTCCCGTCGTTTCTCGAAAAATATCATAAGGCTGTTTCATGCTACAATCCCATCATTGGTGGGGGAAGGATAGAAGTTAAGTGGGATAATCCCCCCCCTGATTGGATTGCTAGGTTTGAACATCTGATGGGACATATAAATTATGGCAGCAAGACCTTCTGGTTGCGACCAGGGCTCACTGCCAACGGCGGGAACTTGTTGGTCAGGCATGACTTTTTTGAAAAAATTGGTGGTATGGAACCAGATCAAGTGGGCAAAATCATTCTTGGCGCAGGTGATACAGCCTTAAGTCTTACGGCTAACCAACATGGGCATAATGTTTTGTGGGTTGGCGACGCTATGGTTTTCCATCACCAAAAAAAAGCCGTCAATGCCAAAATTAACGACTTAATGCGTCGAGAATTTAACAATGGAATCATGATTGCTTATGAGGCCCTTACCAGACACCATTCTGCCTCAAGAAAAAGAATGTGTGTAATTTCCTGGAGGTTGCTGGCAACCTCCATTAAACAATTTTACCAGGGACTTATTACTTGCCAAAAACATGCCTTTATTGCCTCAGTTCTCACCATTTGCCGGATAGTAGGTGCCCATTGGTTTTACTTCTGCAAAGGAATGACTATAAAAACAATTAATTTTGAGAAATCAAACAACAAATAGGCCCCAGCCTTCCCTCACCAACTACCTGAAGTTCGCGAAATAACCATCAAAAATGATCACCAGAAATTCCAGCGATTAGCCGTTCCGCCCCTTGACTTCACAAAAAATGTTATCCAGGTTGACTATACCCTTTCGACTCTTGATAAAATCACCATCAGCGAGGAACCTCACCTAATGCGTTATTTTTCCTGCCTAAATTGGAGCTTCTATCCACATTTCACAACTTCTCCTTACAGGCAGTGTACAAGTTCCTTTCCTTTGATAGCCCCAGCGCAACAGAATGAAACATTACCGTCGTATTGAAAAAATGCAACGTTGCCTAATCCTCCATTTCTGGGCCGATGTAGACACAAATCCGACGCTCATGGGATTGATGCGCCACCTCATTGCAGCCGGTTTTGACATCGATCTCATCTGCGAAACCAGAGACTTCTTTCTCCCCCCCAGCCTTCCGCCTGAAAATATCACGATACATCCGGTCCACTCCTGGAGAACTTGCGCCCAACAACTTCAGGAAACCTGGCCCCAAAAGCTTCGGGGGGGGAAATATTCGTTCCTCATTGCCGTTGACCCCCAAGGACTTTATGCGGCCCATTATCTGTTTAATGATTTGCCTGTGCCGCTTATTTATCTCTCCTTCGAAATCCTGTTTCAGGATGAACTTAAAAAGCAGGAAGAACATGACCTGAAGAACATTGAGAGAGAGATGTCACGCCGGGCAGCCTTAATCATCATTCAAGATGAAGAACGAGGGAGACTGCTGGCTGCTGAAAACGGCCTCGCCGACCACCATTTTTTCTATCTCCCTAATGCCCCTGCCGATGTTGATTCTTCAGGAAATGCCTCCTACCTGCGCGACAACTTCAACATTCCTGCTTCAAAAAAAATCGTGCTCCATACCGGCAGCTTTGATTTTTGGACAGCGGGTGAAGAATTGATTGCTGCTGCAGCGGGAATACCAGATGAATTTATCCTTGTGATTCACTCCCGACAAATCCCCGGAAAAAACGATCTTATCTCCCGAATGCAGGATATCGCCGATCCGGAGAAGGTATGCTTTTCCACAGCCCCCCTTGCCTTTGACGAATACGCTCAACTGGTCGATTCCTGCGACATTGGCTTGGTTCTCTATAAAATATCCCCGACCATATTTACCCAAAAAAACCTCTTTCACATCGGCTTAAGCTCCGGAAAATTCGCCTATTTTGCCAGACATGGCAAACCTGTTATCACCAGCGACCTGCCGTCATACCGCACCATATTCAATCAGTCGCATAACGGCGTCTGTGCCCCAAAAATCTCCGCCCTGGGTGAAATTCTTCGGGCACATTCGAACCAATTCACGCAAATGGGCAGAAACAATCGGCTTTTCTTCTGCGACCAACTCGATTTTTCCCAAAAAATCGTTCCCATCATGGGAAAAATCAACTCCCTCTAACAATAGCTTACCAAATAATCTGTTCTGGAATATGAAGATGGAAAACACTTATTCACTGGCGACAAAATCCAGCATCAACCGTTACCGCCACTCAGAGATATGTCGCTTATTATGCGGCGAAAAGCCCTTTGGATCCAGACACTGGGAATACCCTTGGTGCGTTGAACGCAGTAATATTCTCAATCAAACCGGCTTGCGGATTCTGGACGTCGCTCCGGATTTCACCTTCCCTTACTCTGCATTTCTTGAGGCCAACCATAATGTCTCTTTTATCGATTTGAAAAAGCAGCACTGGTCGGACACAGTGGCGTGGGGAGCAGAGACAAGTGATATGGCGCACAGGTCAGACTATCGCATCATGGATGTCCGGAATATGTCCTTTGCAGACGAAACCTTTGACACCATCTTCTGCATCAGCGTTCTGGAGCACATCGTCTGCCCGACCCAAGATCCTGACCACCGACAACTGGCTCACATTTTTAATCCCGGGGGGGCAAAACCCGCCCTCCGCGAGATGAAACGGTGCTTGAAAACAGGCGGTCAACTCATCTTGACAATTGACATCTATCAAGGACTAAAATGGAAACCATTCTTCGATCAATGGAATATTCAAGATGATCTTATTGATTGCGGATTTTCGGTTCCAATGGAGGACAATCTTGATTGTGACAAACTCATGGCCACTCCAGATATTTTCCTAAGCGATTTTCATGGCCCCTATTTTACAATGGGATTTCACATCAAAAAATAACCACCACAGCAACCCAGACTTATGTATTCGGATCTCAAAACCTCCCTGAAAAATGAAACATTTTCCTCTCGCCAGCATCATCATTCCGACTTTTAACCAGGCCCAATACCTACCGGCCTGTGTTGACCACTGCCTGTTTCAAACCTACCCCAACCTGGAAATCATCATTGTGGACGGCGGCTCCACCGACACCACCAAAGAGTACCTGGCAGGACTCAAAAACAAAGTCACCTCGCAGAGGATGGAACCGATGAGCCATCTTGCGACAAATGGCGAAATTATCCGGCGCTCCGTTCATGTCTATCCCCAGGACAGAAAAATTAAAATTGTAACATTTGAAAAGGATATCGGCGCGACCCGCACCTATAATGAAGGGCTGCGCAAGGCGACAGGGAAATACTGCACCTATGTTGTTGGTGATGACCTGCCCCATCCGTATATGATCGCGGAGATGGTGGATGCCTTGGAGGCCGAGAAGGCTGACTTCATCTATTCCGACATGAATCTGGTTGATGATAACTGTTGCATAGTGCGCCAGATGCGGCTGCCGGACTATAATTTCAAAAAATGCTTTGCAGACTGGTTTCATCTGGGGGTGAGTAAACTGTACCGGACCGAACTGCATGAAAAAGTGGGGCTGATGGACGAAAAATATACTGGGGCAAACGACTATGATCACTACCTGCGTTTCGCCATGGCTGGCTGCCGATTTCATCATCTGTCAAAGATACTTTATTCTGTTCGCTGGCATGGTCCTGAAAGAAAAACCGGTCAGCATACGCAGGGACGTTATGAAATTTTGATAGAGGAGTCAAAGCGGTGTGCCAAGAGAGCACGCTCCTATCTTCAAGGAAAGCAACCTTCAAAAGAGCAAGCACCATGAACACCGCCCCTACAAATTTTTTACAATATAATATTGCCCTGCTGCAACAGCATCGACCGGAGTTACTTCCCTGTGTCGGCTACCCCCCTCAAGAGCCAACCGGCTTTGCCATTGTAGTATCTCAAGATGGCCGACCGAACATTGAGGCTCCCCATCCGATTACCCATACCAAAGAACTTGTCCACGACCCCGCCCGTGTTGAGGAGAGCTTTTCCAGCCTGCTTGAACTTCTTGCAACAGAGCAGGATGCTCACATCTTTTTGGTGGGAATGGGTCTTGGCTACGAAGCAACGCTGCTCCTAAGCAAATGTCCAAAACTCCGGCTCGTTATACTTGAACCGAATGCGGAGCTTTTTGCCGCAGCTCTCAAAGTGGTGGACCTCAGCCCTGTGCTCATATGCCCAAATGTTTCTCTCCATGTTGGCAAAGACATCAACATCCAACAGCTTTTACAGCAGGAAGATGATGCGTTACGCGCTTTACCCATGCACCTTATCTCCCACCAGAAACTGCGTGAACTATTTCCGGAAACATACGGCCCAATCTACAACAACTTACAAAATGAACTGCTACTGTTTAAAGGAAAACTTCAAACCATTGTCGCCCAGGGACCGCTTCTTTTCAGAAATACTGTGGCCAATGTGCCGCAGTTGATCAGGTCGGTGAGCGTCCAGGCGCTCAAGGATATTGCCCACGGGCTACCTGCGGTTTGCGTTGCCGCCGGACCTTCGCTTACCAAAAATGTGGACCTCCTCAAAGGCCAGGGAAATAAAGTTTTTATCATTGCCGTGGACAGTGCAGCCAAGGTTCTAATCAACCACGGCATCACCCCTCATATCATACTGACCATTGACCCTATTCCGGCTAGTATGACAAAGCTGCGTGATGTTATCGACACCCATGCTGAATTGCCCCTGGCCTGGACACCAGATGCGTTTCCAGAAACAGTGCAGGGCTTTAAAAACGGGCCTAAATTTGTGATCCCCGGGGTTAATGATCTTTTCCGCCTATACCTGGCTCCGATCTTTGACCAGGAGTCAACCTTTGCCCATATGCTTTCTGTTACGCATGCCGCCACTCAACTCGCAACGGTGGCCGGCTGTAATCCCTTAATTTTTATTGGCCTGGACCTGGCCTTAAGCGGAGAAAAAGACCACGCGGATGGATGCCCCGTTTCCTGGGGAAATTTTGCTCAGGCTGACCGGATAAAAATACCAGCCTGGGATGGAGGCGATGTCGAAACTGTTGCAGTTCTCAAAAACCAACTTCTTGCTCTGCAAAGCATTATCAGCCAAAATAGCGAGATGCGATTCATAGATGCCACCGAAGGGGGCGCTCTGATCCCTGGCACAGAGGTGATGCGATTTCAGGAGGCGCTAAGCAGATATGCGGACAAGGAAATGGCTTTTGATATAATTATTGCCAATGTCTTTAAAAAGGCAAAAAAACCCTCTTGGGAAGCAGCTATCCATGCCCTAGTTGAATTGCAGAAATTAATAAACACCAGCCACAAGACAGCGCAAGAAGGCCTTCGAAATGGCAAAGAGGCTTACCTGCACTGGAGACTTTCCCAAATTCCCAGCAAAAAAGCCCAGGCCTTAAAAAAGTTTAAAAAAACGATTGTGGCATCAGGTAATGCCTTTGACAAACTCATGGGACTGCTTGACCTCACCAATGCGCTTTATCCGCTTCGCGCTGCGGCGCACCATGAATTCATCTATGCCCGTAAAATATTCAATAACTCCGCTCAGGAGAAAACCCCGGAACAACGTGTCGTTGAAGAACTCGAACAAAATATCGCCTACTTTACCTCCTGGATTGCCACGACAAAGGAAGCCGAGACAATAATCAGCCCGGTTCTCAAAGAACTGACAGCACACAATAATAAGGGGGGGAAAACAAATTAATGATGAGCCCCCCTCACCAAAAAAGAGCGTTTATAACCGGCATTACCGGACAGGACGGCAGCTATCTTGCCGAACTACTGCTATCCAAAAACTACCTGGTTTATGGCCTTGTCCGGCGCGTGGCCTTCGAGGATGAGGCGCACAGGATGCCCCGGATTGCACATCTGCTCGACCGGATCGAACTTATCCCCGGCTCATTGGAAAGCTTCCCCAGCCTCTATGGCGCCATTAGAAAAACCCAACCGCACGAGGTATATCATCTGGCAGCGCAAAGTTACGTGAGCACCAGTTTTGACGATGAATTTTCCACCCTGAACGCAAATATCAACGGCACTCACAATATGCTGGCCGCCTGTCGCGATCTGGTGCCGCAGACCCGTTTCTACTTTGCCGGAACCAGCGAAATGTTTGGGCGCCCCACCCAGGCACCGCAAGAGGAAAGCACCCCGTTTTTGCCGAGCTCCGCCTACGGCATTTCCAAAGTTGCCGGTTTTCATCTCACAAAAAATTATCGAGAAACTTATGGGATTTTTGCCTGTAGCGGCATTCTCTATAACCACGAATCTCCCCGGCGCGGCTTTGAATTTGTCACCCGAAAAATCACCTCCCATGCCGCCATGATCAAACACGGCGTCAAAAAACAACTTGAGCTCGGCAATCTGGACGCCCGGAGAGACTGGGGCCATGCCCGCGAGTATATGGAGGCGGTCTGGGCCATGTTGCAGCAGAAGCAGCCAAAAGATTATGTGATCTGCACGGGCCAGCTGCACTCCGTACGGGAGTTCTGCCGGACAGCCTTTGAACGCCTCGGGCTTGACTACCGCGAACACGTGGTTTCAAGTGACAAATTCTTTCGGACGGACCCGGAACAGCTTGTCGGCAACCCTGCTCTTGCCGCAAAAGATCTGGACTGGCACTCCCGCGTATCGTTTCAGGATCTGGTTTACGAAATGGTAGACCACGACCTTGAGTACTACAATTCGAAATAGTTGCCTGGACACCGCGCAGAGATTAGCATGAAAGAGCGTAAAATGAGATGCTCCAGAAAATAAAAACCGATCTCATCATCGTTGGCGCCGGGCTTGCCGGCATTCGCGCAGCAATTGCGGCCCAAGCGAAAATCAGAAAAATCGTCCTCATCACAAAAGGAAAGCTCTTTTCAGCAGGCTCCTCCTTCCACAATCGCAACAACAGGTGGGGTGTAACCTATGCCTCTACCGACAAAGAGCGTGATATACTTCTCGCCCGGATCAATGCAATCAGCCAGGGAACCAATACCCCCAGACTCTCGAAAATTTTGGTGGAAGCATCTTTTTCCGCATTCCAGGAATTGGCTCATTGGGGTATAAATTTTTTATCGGCTGACAGTAGCAAAGAGCCGCTCCGCATTCCTCCCTGCTTTTGCGATATACCCCTGGCAGCAATTATTTCCGACTTACACCAAGTCGCCACCGTCCTTTCCAAGCAGCTAGATTTGAATCGAATCACCTTTCTCGAAGAAACCACAGCTCTTTCCTTGATTACAAAAGCCAGCGCATGCCATGGTGTCCTAGCCATGAGAAAAGAAGAGGCGGAGTATTTGATTGAAGCTCCAGCCACGATTTTGGCCAGCGGCGGAAATGCCGCCTGCTTTGTCCCTAATATCGTTGAGCCGGGCCTAACCGGCGACGGATATACATTATTGCAAAAAGCAGGACTTTCACTATCAAACATGAATTTCCAACAACGGGTTTGGGAAGATATAGACCCAGCCACCACACGTTTTCCGCTCCAAGCATTCTTTGATGACCGATATTTCTTCCGGAATGCCGCCCACGATCCTATAGACCCTTCCGAGGTATCATTCGAGCTAAGGGATTCTCGCAGAACGCATGTTCCTATCAGCAACCTCCAAGCCGATCGTAAATTCGATTCTGTTTTCCTCCGCCACCTTTCCGCTGATCTCGCCTCCGCCATCCTCGTATATTCAAAAAGCACCCAAAAAATCGCACATCGCATCTATCCCCACGTTCAGGCCAGCAACGGAGGGATAAAGATTGGGGAACACGGGGAAACCGGAATTGCGGGACTCTTTGCCGCCGGCGAAGTAACCACGGGCATGCACGGTGGTGACCGCATTGGTGGGATGATGATTACGAATTGCCTTGTCTTCGGAAAACGTGCGGGGGAGGCAGCAGCCCGTTATGTCTGCCAGAGTTGATTCTCAAAATAGGAACACCATATCCGTTGCCGGGAAATATCCAATCTCGGAAACCGCTCAGCGGCCCGCATCCGCTTTGACGGAAAACTGCCCACAAATAAATCAGTCGACCTTTTCAATCGCATCAAACCCGGCCAGCCGCTTTCTCCCCAGCAGCCACACCGCCACGATGCTCACCTCATAAAGCACGATCAGGGGAAAGGCCATGAGGCACTGATTGATCACGTCCGGGGTGGGGGTGAGGATGGCGGCGATGACAAAGGCGAGCAGGATGGCGTACTTACGGTGCCGGTTCAGAAAAGAGGCGTTCACCATGCCCATCTTGGCCAGCAGCACCATGACGATGGGCAGCTCGAAAATAACCCCAAAGGCGATGAGCAGCCGCAGGCAGAGGGAAAAATATTCCTTTACCGTGGGCATGGGGCTTAAAAAATCGTTAGAGTAGCCGAGCAGGAATTTGAAGGCCGGAGGGAAAACCACGAAATAGCCGAAGGCTGCGCCGCCGAAAAAAAACAGCGAAGAGAGCAGAGTAAAGGGCAGCATCACCCGTTTTTCATGCTGATACAAGCCTGGCGCGACAAAGCGCCAAACCTGATAAAAGATCACCGGGCTGGCCAGGAGAAGTCCGGAAACCAGGGAGAGCTTCAGATAAAAAAAAACCCTTCCTGGTACGAGGTGAAAATCAGGCTGGAGCCTGCCGGCATCGCCTCGTACAAGGGCTTGAAAAGCAGCTGGCCAAGCTCCTTGCTCCAGGACCAGGTCAGAGCAAACCCTGCCACCGTGGCGAGCACTGAATAAATCAGGCAGCTGCGCAACTCTCTTAAGTGTTCCGTAAGCCCCTGCTTTTGAAAATCATCCATACCAGACACCTAAAAAAAATGTTCAAGAGGAGGTTTTTCCCATAGGCTCAAGATACAAGCCAAGCCATACTACCTCTACTCCCCACACCGGTCAAGGATGAGCATCGGCAAAAAACGGCACCCTCGCCCTTCACTGGCCAGTTTTATCTGCGCCGCTCAGGGCATCCTTAATTTTCATGCTCAATTTCCACAGCGGGGTAATCTTGCGGACCCTTTTCGGCGGCAGCAAATCCCATAAAATCCTTTGCCCGGCATGGCCGGATGAATTATACAGGTCAATACCAGCTGGAGTTATGAACCCATTGAGACGAATATCCCAGACATCGCGCTCGATTTCCTGATCAAGAATCTGTCCCTGCTCTCCCAAAGCGTAAGCCTCCGCTTGCGGGGTAAGGCCATGCAACTCAGCGAGGATGGCGAGCGCAAGGTCAAAAAAACCATTGCCATCACCGACAAAATGTCCAGCCTGGTCCACGGCCAGGCAATCTGTAAGCAGCAGACCGACCGGCCCCTGACAAAGTTCTTCCGCCGCAACCTTCCGACCGTATTGAACAAGCCCCTTATAGCCCACGGCATAGCTCATATGCTTAAAGGGTATCTCATACGGCGCTAAAAGATAGAATCCCTCCTTTAAGCCAGGCGCGGGAACCAACAGCTCCTTGCCATCCGTCAGGGCGTTGATCCTGATCTGCTGCAATCTTGCGGTCGGGCCGACAAATATCCTTTTGGCCTCCCGATAACTCTCAAGACGCCGCACCAGCTCCGCGGCTTTACCGGACGCTTTTCCCTCCGGCAAATCCTGAAAAGCGGCCCTCACCTCTTCTTTAGTAATCATGGTTCCACGCTGCTGCTTTCAACAAAAAAAAGCCGCCAGGCTGATTCCTGTCGGCTTTGTTTCTATTATGGCGGACAATTTTTACAAGTTGGCTTTTTTCTGTTCCCCGGTCAACATGGCGAACTTAAGATGCTCTTTTGCCATGTTTTCCTGATTGACCTGCGAAACCCGTACGCCTTCGGCACCCTCCTCCGGCAGACGTGAGGCCATTTCCTGCCGGGCAAAGCCGTGCTCGACCAGGGTGGCGACATCGGTCCACATGGAGGAGCTGCCCAACAAGGAAACAATAATAACCTGACTGCCGCGCTGGAATTTACCGACATAGGTTTTCCCGGCGGCATTCGTATAGCCGGTTTTGCCGCCAACCGCCCCATCCAGAGTCCACAACGCCCTGTTATGACTCCGGACCATACTGCCGTCACTGTTGCGCATCTTGGTGGCCGCCATGAGCTCGGCAAACTCGGGATTATGCATGGCCCGGTTGAAGAGCGTGGCCAGATCGCGGGCCGTGGTCTGCTGACCGGGCCTGGTCAAGCCATTGGCGCTCTTGCAGATGGTATTTTTCGCACCAAGGGCTTCGGCTTTTTTGGTCATCAATCGGGCAAAGGCCTGCTCGGTACCGGCAAGCTTTTCCGCCAGAGCCACGCTGGCATCATTTGCCGAAGCAAGCAGCACGGCGTTAATCAAATCGGCGGCCCGATAAAAAACGCCTTTTCTCAGATTAATCTTCGAAGCCGGCATGTTTGCGGCATAAGCGCTGGCTTTAACCATCTCCCCGCCATCAAGTTTTTCAATGGCGATAAGACCGGTAAGAACTTTAATGGTGCTGGCAGGCTGACCGGGCCGGTCGGCATTACGGTCGTACAAAACCTTGCCGGTTTTGGCATCCATGATATAGGCGCTGCGGCAGGTGAGTTTCCTTTTCAGCTTAACGGTGGGCTCGCTTGCGGCAAGGTATGGGCCAGGCTGCGATTCCGCCAGTTTTTGCTTCAACTCTTCGATAGCGGCGCGTGTGTCTGTGGAGACTCTTTCCTGCTTTTCCGTCATCTTGCCCTGAGCAGGCGAAAACTTGTGCACCGTACGCAAGGACACAGCTTTTACATTTTTTCCTTGTGTTTTCGCAACAGCCGGAGAAGCAAAGAGAAAAACCAGCAAGGCAACAGAGAGAAGCTGTCGGCAAAAAAGAGGGCTCATATTGTGTTCACCTTCAGGTTGAAAAGTTTACTCGGAAAAGGCGTATAATTTCAAACTGTCAGAGATATACCAGCTTCGATATCCAACTATATTTTATCCTTGCTTATAAAATCAAGCTTTTTCTGAGGTAATCGCACTATCTTGTTGATCTATTGTTTTTTCAGACACAAAAAAAACCATACCAAGCTTGCCTGGGCATTCCACCCGGCACACCCGGCCATCATTTTAAACGGCTACAACATCTTCATAACCTCAGCGGGAATGTCGAGCAGCGGCACGACCTTGTCCACTCCGCCGGCAGCGATAGCCTCCTTGGGCATCCCGAAAACAACGCAGGTTTTTTCATCCTGAGCGATAGTTTGCGCGCCGGCTTCTTTCATCTTCAACATACCCTGAGCGCCGTCCTTGCCCATCCCGGTAAGGATAACGCCAACCGCGTTGGCGCCGCCGTAGACAGCGACCGAATTGAACAAAACATCCACCGCGGGCCGTTGATAACAGACCAGCGGCCCGCTTTTGATATTGACATAGTAACGAGCGCCGCTCCGCCGCAGGACCATATGAAAATTCCCCGGCGCAAGCAAGGCGGTGCCCGGCACCACGGAATCCCCATCCTTCGCTTCTTTTACCCGAATCTGACAAAGGCTGTCCAACCTTTCGGCAAAACTGGCGGTGAAATTGGCGGGCATGTGCTGCACAATCATGATGCCCGGCGAATTAGCCGGAAACTGGCTGAGCACATCCTTCAGGGCTTCGGTACCGCCGGTGGAAGCGCCAATGGCGATCAGTTTATTGGTCGTCTTGGTAAGAGAAAGTCTTGGCGCATCGGCGGGCCGAACCCTGGCGAGCTGTATGGCCCGTTGCGCCATGTTCACCTGGGCGGCGGCGCGAATTTTTTCGGCAAGCTGGGCGCTCATGTCGCCGACCGAATAGGCCTCGCCGGGTTTACAGATAACATCAACCGCCCCGCTGTCCATGGCCTCCATGGCCAAGGCTCCCCCCGCCTCGGTAAGAGAGCTGACGATGATTACCGGCAGCGGGAAATAACGCATCAGCTTTTTAAGAAAGGTAATGCCATCCATCCGCGGCATTTCCACATCAAGGGTCACCACGTCGGGCTTGAGGGCGACTATCTTATCCCTG
>Ga0209211_10003921_pt1 | contig 23683 bp, 22 predicted proteins | sample RifGroA2_FD_183992 | JGI IMG/M metagenome (GOLD analysis project Ga0209211, IMG submission 183992) | Groundwater microbial communities from Rifle, Colorado, USA - Groundwater A2 (SPAdes) (version 2) | ecosystem: Environmental > Aquatic > Deep subsurface > Groundwater | place: Rifle, Colorado...
GTATGTGCTGGCCAGATTATGAGTATAGATGGGATTATCGGGCTTTAGAATTACCGCCTTCTGAAATGATTCTCTAGCATCTTTTGGTTGTTTTTTCCTTTTATAAACGGCACCAAGATTGTTGTGATAATCTGCTACAGAAGGATCGAGGTCAATTAGTTTTTTATAGTAAGGTATCAATTCATCATATCTTCCTAAAGATAGATATAATTTCGTTAAATTATCCAGATAAACGGGTTCTTTTGGGTTTATTTCTATCGCCTTTTTGAATATATTAATGGCTTCTTCATACATACCTTTTTTACTGAGTACTGCTCCGAGGTTATTGTAATACCCAGGCTCTGAAGGATTAAGCTCAATGGTCTTTCTTGAAAAATACAGCGCCTTTTCTAAATCACCTTTTTGTAAGTAAGCATTAGCTAGGCGATCTACATGATTTAATTCATAGGGCCGAATCAAATACGCTTGCTCGAGTTCTTCAATCGCCAAATCCATATTGCCTTTATTGATGTACAAAGAAGCGAGATTACTATGAAAAGAAGCTTGAAATGGATCGGACTTGATGGCATTTTTATAACAATCAATAGCAAGATCAGATGTATTACGGCCAAAATGTTCGGCTAACATTTGATAAATCATACCAAGTTGGAAAAAACCCATATAGTGTTGTGGAATCAATTTTAATGAATTATTGGCCTCTATGTATGCCTTTTGCAACCATGTCTCATTTTTTGTTTTAATTGCCTTTTGTAAGTACATTCTGCAAAGTTCGTCACGATAAAAGGATTCGTATGGATTTAGAAGCACAGCATGTTTGATGAAATATAAGCTCCTTTCGGTAGTAGTATTCAGGTTTTCTCTTTCATACTCGAAGACTCTTCTTCCATATTCAAAATAGGCATCTGCCCTGTAGAATCGAATGACAAAGATAGAAACAAAGCCCAATGCTGCTAGTACAGTTCCACAACCCAGCCATCTATAAAAAATACGACGCTGAGAAGTTGGAGAATTGAAAAGTTGAGTATTTTTAGGCTTCCTACTTTCACAACCTCTCAGACTCTCTTCGTCCCAACATCCTTCAGTCCTTGAGTTACTTTTGTCAGACCTCGGTCCTCCTTCTCTTTCGGTTATCTTTATTATAGAAATACAAAGTCCCATCATCATCCAGAAGAGTGTCACAATCGGGGTATTCCCAAAACTAAATTCATTCTGAATAAGATAACATATTATTCCTGTCAAAAGACCTAATAACAGCATTTTATTTTGAAGACTCAACAGCTTGTATTTTCTACCAACATATACGCCGAAGCTGGTTAACAGCCAGATATAAGTGCCGAGACCGAAGATACCACGAGTGACGGCAGTATCGAGAGTATCGTTATGAATCCTGTCCTGTCTGGGAAATCGGAAACCCGCGTCACTTTCTAGCATTGAAAATATTTTTGCTAAATTTTTCTGATAAACGATACCAATAGTATCGGGCCCAATACCTAAAGCAGGATAATCTTTGATAATCCTTGTGGCAGCCAAATACTGAAATATACGGGAGAAAGTGGAGCCTTCAACAGAAAATTTATTGGCAATCCATGGTCTTGGGCGAGTTTGTGTTTTTCCAAAAACTGATTTTTCAGTTGTGGATTTGGTCGTGCTTACATCACCAGCAAAATGCTTAATAACCGATGTTTCATGCCTTACATTGAAGAACATTCCAACGAGGGTAAACGAAACGACCAAAACAATAAATTTATATCTCTTCTTCGTTTGCAGCTTGAAGATTAAGAAGAGTAGTGGACACAAACCACCAAGTAACGCCACAAAACATGCCCTAGTATTGGTAAGCCAAAAGGTGGTATAAATAATTAACGAAAATATATATAAAATCCACAGGGTATATGGGCTTTTCGAAAGGGATGTGTCTTTTTCCTTAGAGGAGTTACTTAAGAATAAAACAACAGCTAATGGTAAGGTCATAACAAGATAGGCCGAGAAGAATACAGGATTCCCAAAGGTGGAAAACACGCGCCTAGCCTCAAAATTACTCCACTTTAGTATGTCAAATCCAAGGTGTTGTGCAATTCCATAACACGATGAAATAATAGCGCCAGTTACCGTTGAGATTACAAGTAAACAGACCCTCTTTTTTGTAGTTATAAAATTCACTGTGGTATAAAAAACAACTATATAACATAAGGTAGCAGTTAAACCCTCGAACCGCTTATAGGTGCCAAAAAGGCTCATAATGGGATTTATAGATGTGACTGATGAAATTATAAAGAGGAAAATATAGACTATAATAGGGATATCTAGAGGAGTATAAGAAAATTTAAAATCGTGTTTAAGAACCAGTATAATTGACCATATAACCAGGATCGCTATCGTCAGTAAGTATAAGGCCGTTACCTTGCTAAGGTCAAAGACGCTGTAAAGACGTATATCAAAGAAAAGTGGGGGGACGATAATAGCGGCAAGCAATAAGCCTATAATTAATTTATCATAATATGCAGAAAATTTTTTAAAAATGTTTTTCATTGAATTTTGGTTCCTTGTGGAATTATTATCTCAAACTGTAATTTATCCATATCTTACTTTACCAAATTTATTTGGCTATACTTTTAATTATGATTATAATTAAACGAAAACCTTTATCCTCAATAAAGTTATATGAATGTTTAAGCATTTAGGTTTGTTTTAGAGTTTTAAAAATTTTGTATACAGCATGAAGATAGCCATTAATACAACATCTGCCGTTGCAGGTGGCGGAGTTACGTATATAAAAAACCTGCTAACTTATTTATCAAAGATAAACACTAACCACCAATATCTTATACTCACAACACTCAAAGGGAAAAAGGTATTTTATTTCCATCATCCCAATTTTAAATTCTTGTCTTTTCAAATGCCTTCAAAAAGTCCGATACTACGGCTTTGTTGGGAGCAGGTATTCTTACCTGTATTTCTTAAAAAAAAGGAAATTGATATTCTCTTTTCTCCTTCTAATGTATGTCCTCTTCTCACTAGGCTTCAAAATGTCATTATGATACAGAACATTGAGCCATTTGGCAATACTGTTTCAAAAAGTCGGGGTATAATTCAAGGTATAAGGCTAAAACTCTTAAAATGGTTAACAATTTTATCTATTAAAAGGTCTCAAAGAGTTATTTTCCCATCAACAAGAGCACGTACTGCTATAGAAAAGATCGGAATTTTAGTTAAGCATGGAGAAGTTATTTACCATGGTATCAACAAAGAAATATTTCATCCCCATATTGAAGATGCTGGGTTGTGGAATTTTAAAAAAAAATATAGCCTTGATAAATTTATACTTTATGTGTCAAATATCCATCGGTATAAAAATTTCCTGGAACTTATCAAGGCATTTGTATTACTGAGAGGTAGAATAGACAACAATATTCAGCTTGTTTTTGCAGGAAAGTGCTTTGATAGAGAATATTACTACGAGATGATGGCTTTTATAGCAGGTCAAGGATATGAAGACCGAATCGTCTTTTTGGGTAGTATTCCATATGAAGAATTGCCTTACCTGTATTCTGCCTGTATGATGTTCGTTTATCCTTCAACCTGTGAATCATTCGGAATGACTTTGGTAGAGGCTATGGCATGCGGTGCCCCTATACTCGCTTCCGAAATAGAACCGGTACCAGAGATTTGTGCAAATGCAGCAGTCTATTTTGATCCTTCGCATCCGGCTGCAATGGCGGATGTAATAGCTAATGCAACAATGGATAAAAATTTAATCTCTGCATTGAAAACAAATTCATTAAAAAGGGCAGAAGATTTCTCATGGGAGAATACAGCAATAACTACTTTAAAAGTTTTCAAAAGCATCGGTTAACTATACTTTAAACCTAGTTTTATAATTCGCCCTATTAAGAGGGCGAAGATTCCCTGTGGACATGCTTCATATTCACCAATTAATGTATACTCTTTTCCACCGAGACCTCTCTTGAAATGAGTAATACCTGGAGTTAATTTTTCGTTTATTCCACCCAAGTCGAACCAATGATACCCCATTTCTTTGAAAAGTAATATAGCGTGCCAAAGAAGTAAGTAATTTGATTGAAAAATTCTGCCTTCCGGACTGTTCCACCCAATAAGATAATGACAGGTATCTATGTACCCAAGTACAAAAATACCACCGACCCTAACACCATTTTTCACTGCAAACATAATTTGTACAGATGATTTATCTGACGTTACATTTTTGATTTCGCGTATAAGTTTTTCAGATGGTCCAGCAAAGTTTTTCTCAGTCATCATTCGATTATATCTGCTCATAAGAAATGAAAGTCCATCATTTGAATTATCCAGTTCCAACGTCAACCCCATTCTTTCAGATTTATTCAGCAAATTGCGCCATTTCTGACGTAACGACTGACGTAGTATGGCCTCATCAGAATACAAGTCTATTATTATTGATGTCCATGCATTCTTATCGATACGATGATATCCTATTTTATTTAATATTTTTTCATTAATTTCACATTGCACAATACCTGGTGCAATAAATAAAATCATTTTTTTCTGTTCAACCCAATAGTAACGAAGAAATCGCAGTATCTGAACAACCGTATTGGCAATAGAGGATTCGTGTTCTGTCGTGATGATGAGAGGGGCGCGGTTGATCCGCGCAATTCCTCCCAATAGCGGGATTTTCTTAATGAGAGTTTGGACAACACCCATAGGTTTATTTAAATAAAGAAGCAGACTTCTGACTGGTATCCAACCCTCGGTATTTCGTTTCGCCTCTCCGTATTCCCACGACTGCAGCAGATTGATATTATTACATCGAAAAAGCAAATCATCCCACTCTTTTTTATTTTCCAGTGTCAGTATTCTAATATCGGCTGTCATTTAGTCTGTAATGATTCCCGTATTGCATCACGCAAGTTACTTACGATACATTCTATATGATGTTTAGTGAGACTTTGATGAATGGGAATTGTTAGTATGCTCTCTCGTAGTTTTATAGCTATTTTATGCCCAAAAGGTTTTTCTTTTACCTCTGCTGGCAAAGCCGGCCACATTTGGGCAGGAATTCCAACTGCATTTAGGCGGTAATAAACATATTCAATAATATTCTGATCGAGCCGTATCGGAAATAAATAGGGGCAAACACCTTCTGGAAGTGACGGAAAAAGTGGACTTGCAACATCATTATTAATAGATAATATTTGTTCTTCTACATTTTTATAGTACATCCTTCTTGTCGTTTTATAGGATTCTAATTTTGATTCCAGTATTTTTAATAATTGTAATGATAGTATGTTAACAGGGGAATTTTCTTCAAATCTTGCCTCCGTATCTAACTCAAATGGGATTACCTTTTGACTCCTCCAGGAAATTTTATAGTGGGTTAAAAAAGATTGCAGTAAGCGTTTCCCTATCCATTTCCAAGTATTAATATCGACTCGTTTTTTTTTATCGTATGTCTCGTGGATAATCTCTCTATTTTCAGAAGTTACAAGAATTCCTATCTTTGGAACAGGCAGTAGCTTATATGGACTAAATACCGTACCCCAGCTATGCTTGCCAATATCACCAAACGGTATAAGAACATGAGCAGCGTCTTCTAAGAGTTCCGCTCCAACCTGCCGACAAAACTGAATAACTTTTGTTATTTCCGCGGGGAAACCAAAATAATGAACTAATATAAACATATCGGGACTGCCGTATTGGGAAACGAGATCGTTTAATAAAGACCAGTCAGGGTTAAGATTTTCTGTTATTGGATAAAAGACCAATTGTACTTGCTGAAGTCGTAAGGGGATTAACGCGTGATTGCAAAAATAATCAGGTAAGAAAACGATACCTCTGTTTTTGTTTCTAGATTTTAATAAAGTCCTTACAGCTTCTGCTATGCCCCAGGTACTGCCACGGGAAAAAATTGCTTTTTGACCGGGACGACACCACGCTTTTCCAGAAGATTGTAGTGCCGATAAACTGGAGAGCAAATCCCATATCTGAGGCAATATTGTTATAGGTATACTAAATCGGCGAAACCCGATCACGTGTTAATGCCAAAAGTTTCTTAATTTTTCTCCGATACATTATATCCACCCCATTTTCAATAATAAAACGCACATACATTAGTGGGTCGTTAAGGGAAATCGAATCTCGTAATATAGCATAACTGGAAACAGGAAAGTAGTTTGCGCCCCTTACGCCTGAAAAACAGTATTTATACCTCCCTTTAATCAAATCTACGGTGTGTTTATTAATACTATTTATATCACCAAATGGATAGGCAAAATAACTAATTGGTACTCCTAATTTTTTTTCTAACATATCTCCACTTTCAATAATTTCTTCATAAAGGTCATTTTGCGAATATATCAAAGAAAGACATCTATGGTGGTAACCATGAGATCCGATAACGTGTCCATGTTCTAATAAATATTTTAGATCACCCCAAGTTAAAGGTTCCATGTCTGAAGATATTTCAGTATTTTCATTATCTCCGTTAAATATTTTTTTAACAATAAATTCTTTTTGGTATTTCCGATCCGATTGTCCAATAAAATTTGTTGGTACGAAGAAAATTCCTTTTATACCGAGTGGATTTAGAACTTCTTTAGCCACTAAAAAATTTGATTTAAATCCATCATCAAACGTTATCAGCAAATTTATGCCTGAAATGTGCTGTTTCTTCTGGACAAATTCCTGAAACTGAACAGGTGTTATAAATACATACTTTGATGCAAGATAATTTATTTGGTGTTTAAATTGCCAAAGCTTACTTTCCGGAATGTGGTGATATGTAAGAACCCTAACACAGTTTAAAGAATTGGATGACAATAACTCGTGTATTCTGTGAAAGAAAACCAAAAAGTTAACACTATAACTCAATAAATACCGTAATTTCATAAAATATTTTTTTAGAATGACAAAACATTTCTTTTTAACACCTTCGAACCGCCAATGACCAACCGATAAAGATCGTATACGCTTCGAACATTAGCTACATACTTTAGGATTTGCCGAGGGCGGAAATAAAATCTCATTAATATGTGCTTACGAAATTCTGCAAGTTCTTCTGCAGTAAAACCATTTGGTAAAAAATTTCCTACTTCATAGGTATTAACGCAGTTCCAATCAGGATTAAAAGTCCCGTACTCGTGAATTGAAGAGTAGATGGGTGAACCAGGATAAACAGTGAAAAATGTCACTCCTATAACATCTAAGTCAAGAGACAACATAAAGTCAAGTGTTTCTTGAATACTCTCGCGTGTTTCCGTAGGGTGTCCAATGATGAAAAACCCTTTCGTACTAATACCAGCTTTTTTAGCCCATTTGCAGGCATTGCGGATTTGGTCGAAAGTTACTCTTTTTTTCAAAAACTCCATAATCCGTGGTGAACCTGTTTCAACACCATACGCTATTTGCCAGCATCCCGCCGCTTTCATCAGTTTTAGTCCTTCTTCTGTTACATCACTTGCTCTTGCATCACAAGACCATTTCAGTTTGTAATTTTTTGAAATAAGCTTTTCACAAATATCGAAGAGCCTTTTTCTTAAAGTAACAAAAGTATCATCATTGAATTGAATATCATCGATTTTGTATTTCTTATGTAATATGTCGATCATTTCCAGCACGTAATCTGCACTATACCCTCTTACCATGTGTCCTGTAACGCTTGTATCACAAAATATACATTTACCAGGGCATCCTCTGCTTGTAACCAAATGGTTCGAAGAAATACCACCGGCACTGATGAGAGTAGGAGTATAGTGAGTGCGAAGGTCCGGCAGTAAATGCCATGCAGGAAAAGGCAGGGCATCCATATTTTTTACAAGCTCCCTTGGTTTGGTTTTTACAACTTCACCATTTACTAAAAATGCAATACCAGCTACTTTGCTAAGGACTTCTCTATTTTCAAAAGTCCTCATGAGTTCTATTAGAGTTACTTCTCCTTCTCCAATTATAGCAACGTCAAAATACTCAGGATATTTTTTTAGTGTTTCTTCTGTTGCAGAAGTAATATGAACACCTCCCAAAATTATCTTAACAGAAGGACATTTTTCTTTAATAAACTTTGCTACCATCGCCGCATAACTAATAGAATGTGTCATTGCACTCAAACCTACATATTTTGGGTTTTTAGTTTTGACTTCATCCACGACTTGTAGTAAAGAATACTGGAGGGCAACTGCATCTAAGATGAATACTTTATATCCTTCACGCTCGACTACTGCGGCAAGAGAACAAATTCCCAAATTAGGCAAATGCCCACTCTGTTTATTTGGTTTTTGTTCAATAGCATTACTGTATGCTGGTGGGGCTATGAAAACAATATCAGTTTGTTCCATTACAAACTCCTTGGGTAATTCAAATAAAGCCTAATTAGCGTAACATGCAAACTGCTTTCTAATCCTTAAATTAGCCATGTTTTAATCCCCAATCATAAGGGATTTTTTTATCAAATGGATTTAGACGTGCTATCTCATTAGAGTCATGAGGAAGTGTAGCGCAATTGGCAATAATTGAAGGTATTTCCGCAATACCTTTTACACCATTCCACACAAGTGGCGGAATAGTAATTAACTGATAATTATCAGGCCCGGTAAAAATTTCCATTAATTCCCCGCAAGTGGATGATCCCTCTCTGTCATCATAAAGAACTAACTTTATCTTACCAATTGGTACAGCATAATTAAGAATCATCTTTCTATGTATATGCCATCCTTTAATTACCCCAGGATAAACAAACGAGAAATAAATCTCACCAAATTGCTCAAAGTGAGGATCGTCAGAACGAAGCATATGCATAATTTTGCCACGTTCATCGAGTATCTGCCGCAACGGAGTTATTTTAACTCCATCAATCATTATTATCTCCTCTCCCAATTAGGAGCAAATTTTTGTCCAACTTGTAAAAAAGCCGATTCTCTATTCCAGTTTGCGTGTGAAGACTGATAACAACGTTTACATTCATCCCACATCTTATCTGAATTATTTACAACAGAACGAAAATTTATCATTTCATCTGAATTCCAAGCTTCATGAAAACTATCATACTTAGACATGTGAAATAACTTTTGAGAAATGGATTGACAAGGTCGCACACAACCATCCGAACTAATGAAAAAATCACGCCACCCGACAAAACAATCCTTATGGAATTTGTTACCTGCAATGTCGTCACCTTCGGTATAGGGTAATTTGATTTTAATTCCTAACTTATTGCCTCTTTCTACGGTTTCTGAAAAAACCTTTCTAACTTCCTTAGCACATCCCCAAAGGATTTCACCCCTTAGTTTTTCGCTAAAAGCAGTTAAATATACCGCTTTGACTTCCTCTATTCCCAAATTATGGGCCAAATTAACCATATCCGGCAATTCATTAAGATTACTTTTCATTAAAGTGAAAACAAAATTTATGTATGGATGATTTACATTTTTGTTCTTTTTTTGCTGAACTATTGTTTGAAGTTCAGAAATTATTTTATTAAAATTTGAATTAATTCTGATCCTATTATTGGTTTTAGCTGTTGCGCCATCAAGGCTTATTGCCATAATATCAACTTTATATTCAAATAAAGATTCCCTTATTTTAGGTAACGTTGACCCATTTGTAACAAAATATTTGCGAACGGGATATTTATTTAAAAGTTCTAGTATATAATTAAATTTTGGATGAAGTGTAGGTTCACCCCATCCAAATAATGTTACCTCCTTAATGTAATAAAGAATAGTCTCTATCTGTCGCAAATAGTCAAGATTAAAAAAGGTATTTTCGAAACTACTCCCATCTCTCCCGCACATTATACATTTGAAATTACAAGCACTTGTCAACTCTAAAACTAATCTTTGCGGATATGATTTCAACTGTAAATTTACATTTTTTATTTCTTTTAAATTTATTTCACTATTTTTCTTTTGGATATCCGTAAGATCTACATATTTGAATAAATCCAACGTTTTAGCTCTTAAAACTTCCATTTATTTCTTATCTCCCCCGCTTCTATTGTATCAACGTGATTAAAAAAACCATTCCACTCATACCTTCCAAGGTGGATTCCCACTTTCCCATAACTCCTCGAGCAACTGCTTATCCCTCAAAGTATCCATACACTGCCAGAATCCGTCATGTTTAAAAGCCATTAATTGCCCGTCTTTTGCTAGGTTTTCGAGTGGTTCTCTTTCCAGGATGGTATTGTCCCCGCTTAGATACTCAAAAACTTCTGGTCTAAACACAAAAAATCCTCCATTGATCCTGCCTTCCCCGGTTTGAGGTTTTTCCGTAAACGTTATGATCTGATTGCCGTTTAGCGTCAAACCACCGAAGCGTGGCGTAGGCCTAACAGCCGTAACAGTTGCAATCTTACCGTGTGATTTATGGAACTCTACCAGCTTATTTATGTCTACGTTACTGACACCATCTCCATAGGTGAGCATAAAACATTCGCCTTTTAGTTTACGCTTCAATCTGTCGAGTCTACCACCTGTCATACTGTAAATTCCCGTATCTACAAGGTGGACAATCCAGTCTTTGAAGTTGGTATTTGAGGTAATTACTTCGCCTGTTTTAAGGTCTATGGTGAGGTCGCTTTGATGGTGATAGTGATTAAGAAAATATTCTTTGATTACTTCACCTTTGTATCCCAGCGCAATTATAAATTCCTTATATCCATAAAATCCGTATATATTCATTATATGCCACAACAGTGGTTTGCCGCCTATTTCTACCATAGGCTTCGGTCTGACTGTAGTTTCTTCACTAAGTCTTGTCCCTAATCCGCCGCAAAGAATTACAATCTTCAATTGCATACACTCCTTTTTAAACTTGAATGAGTCTTCTTTTTGTTGGAAAAGCGAATATCAATCTACGCTTTCTTTAAACAAATTGTTGACAGTATTTTCTTGGCTGTTGATTTTAAACCCTCAAATTGAGAATATGAAAAAATAGTTGCAAAAACAAAAGTAATGAAAAATCTTGCATCATTTAAATAAGGCCTTAAATAATTTTTTGCTGCACCCCTGTTGTCATTAAACCATTCTAACAGGGCATATTTATAAATTATTGATTTTCTAAAATCTTTGATCTCTTTACTAAAGCTTTCCTGAATGTCAGGTATATTTTCCATGAGTTTCTCAAGCATTTTAAAATTTTCAGGGGGGATAAGGGATCTTCTTTTATGTGACTCGCTTTCCTTATGCATTCTCCATTTTGAGAGCGGTTCACTTACATAATCAATTTCGTAATAATATGCTACTCTCAATGACAGATCAAAATCCATAACCGTGGTAAACTCATCGTCGAAAATGTAGTCCAACCTTTCTAGGGCGGCCCTCTTGTATATCATAGTTTCAGTAGAAATAAAGTTGTTTGCCAAAAGGTTTCCAAAAACGTTTCCTTTGTAGGGCTGAACAAACCTAAACATTTCATATTTATCTCCCGTTTCGTCAAAAAAAATCGAATTACTAAAGGTCATTCCCAGATTTGAGTTTTTATCAAATAGCTTTAACTGTTCTTCTAATTTATTTGGCAGCCAGACATCATCCACGTCTAAAAGAGCGATATATTCTCCTTTTGCCTGTTTAAAGGCGAGATTTCTCGCTTTCCCGAGGAGGTAAGTCTCCTCACTTTTAAAATACCGCACACGATGATCGTGGCTTTGGGCGATTTCTGCGCTTTTATCAGTGGACGCATTATCCCAGAATATAATTTCCCAGTCCTTATATGTCTGAGTATAAACGCTATCTATTGCTTCTCTGAGATACTTCTCTCCATTCAGACAGTTCATAACCACGGATACAGTTGGCATATCAATTATCCTTTTGCAACAAGTTAAAATTATTTTTACCCATCACTTCTGATTGACAGATTAATCAATTAACATAATAAAGATAGGCTTTATAGTCCATTATCTTGCCTTCTAAAGTATATTTTTGTGCATTTATCTCCGTAATAAAATTAATTCTCCCTGATCTGATTAACGAGTCGGTCTGGCTTTTAAAACGTTCTTTTTTTTGAATATCTGTAAACACAACAAAACTTCCAGACTTCAAGATTGCTGGTAACGAATCCCTGCATTCTTTAAAATCCAATTGCCGATAATTAATTATTTTACTTAATTTTTCATCTATAGGAAAATCCCTTTGGCAAAAAATTAACAATTTGTCACCATTTCCATCATTTAGTTTATTCACTGCACTTAAGAGTTGGTTATTTAAATTTTTTATATTACCTTCCAAGTCATACTTATATCTATTATTATATAGCGAGTATACAGGCGTATAGGTAACCATAAAATTCTGACCAAATGCCTGCAACAATGCAAATAATATCACGAGAAAGGTGCCAATTGATCTTTTACGGTGTGGTAAGTAATTCAGAAAATCTAAAATACATATTAAAACAAACAAAATTACCAATGGATATAACATTGTTGTTACTCCTGCACTCTTTTTTTTCACAAACACAAACAAAAAAGCCATTGCAGGAACTAGGTAAAGTAGCAATAGATTTAAAAAAATGGAGCTTTTGGTTTTTTTGAGTTTCTTAAAATAAGCATATATTGAGAAAGTTATGCCGAATATCACAATAAAAGTTAAAATGCGGTATTCTACTAAATGACTTATCCATCCCTTTATATTTAAAAAAGGGTTAATACTTCTATTTTCAGCAGGCCCATGAGAACTGAAAGTTAAACTTTGTGAGAAATCATATACGGAATATAATACTTGGCCAGATAACAAAAAAGGCAAATTAAAGACCAGAAAAAACGTTATAAAGACAGAAAATAATTTTATAAAAAGAAATGCATAATTTATCACTGCATATCTAATCCCACTTTTATATCCAGAAAGTTTTTCCTTCAAATTAAACATGCCTTTAATCATTAAATACCAAATAAGACATCCCGCTATATCAACAAATAAATTAATAAATATCCCCAATTTGTGTGTAAAAATTTTCAAAATAAAATGATAATTTCTAGAAAATAAATCATAGACTTCTTCTCCTCTGTGGACAGTTAAAATATGGATGATATGGTGAACTGCCATGATTTGAAATAAAAATAATATGAGAAATGAGATGCAGATTGCTAAAAATATATGTTTAATATTTAAATACTCAGAATTTGCATTTTTCCCCTTTAAGAAAACAATATACGTCAGTGGAAATAGCATAAATATACCCCACCATTTTATTGCAGCCCCCAAAGCAGAAACTATGAGTGCAAATATTAGCCATTTCCTTTTTGCCGTCTCATGGAAGAAAAGTAAAAACAGAAAAGAACTTAAAATACATAACAAAACAATATTCGGATCTGGCTTAATAAATGACAGATATTGAATAAACAGGGATGAACTGATAACAATAGAAGCAAGCAAACTTGATCCAATCAAGTTAGTGCGGTTTTTCTTCAATAAATATCGTATTAAAAAAAGTGATAATATGCCGCAACACAAATGTATAACTGTTAAAAAATAATACGCATGAATTGGTTTCGGATTTGATAAAAACAATTCATATAATTTATAAATAGGAATCAATAACCAAAGTTCACTGCCGTAATCAGAATTCGAACTGTTAAGCATCTCAATACCCTGAAACTTCATATTTAATAAAAGTCTTTCTACCTGATAGATTAAATCATGATGAAGAAAAGCCAGCCAGTTAAAATCTTTTACTAAATATAATGAATTATATACCTGAGAAAAAAAGGTAAAAAACAAGAGAAGAAAAAATACTGTTGGCTCAACGTATTTTAAATCTCCTTTTTTTACCATCGAAATATTTTCCTCTTTCAATTCCCACATAACAGTATTTCTTATTATAAAACCTCCAAAAATCAATTATGCTTCGGGTAAAATAGTGCCTTAATTTTCCAGCTTATTAATGTAAATCCACCCATAAAGATCATTTTCATATCATTAAAAGAACGAATATGCGTTAAATATGCCAGAATTACTCTTGGTTGAAGATAAAAACTCCAAAAACCTTTTTTGTTCCATTTAATTAAATCTTCTTTGGTAAGACCATGAGGAACAAATACCGGTTCCTGAAAAACGCTCATACTCTTCCAATCTTTATTAAATGTTCCATATTGTTCGGCTATTTGATACAGCTCCGAACCGGGAAAAGGAACCATAAACTGGGTTTTAAAGTCATCAATCTTGATTTTTTTATTGAAATTTATTGTTTCTTTAATTGTCTCTATCGTTTCTAATGGATGGCCAATAATATTAAAACCAATGGTTCTAATGCCCGCTTTACGGGTTAATTTAACGGCACTTTCAATCTTTTCAAGAGTAACCTTTTTTTTCTCAAAATCATGGATTTTCTGCGATCCAGTCTCAATACCAAATGCTATGGACCAACAACCTGCCTTTTTCATCAGAGCAAGATTTTCTGAATCAATCGAATCCACCCTTGCAAGGCATGACCACGTTACTTTTATATTTTCTTTTCTAAGCAAATCACATATTTCTCTAAGTCGTTTTTTATTTACAATAAAATTATCATCTGCAATTCTAAAATGAAGAATACCATACTTAAAATGCAGCGTTTTTATCATATCCTTTACATACTCGGCACTGTGAAAACGGACCTTATTACCAAAGATTTTTCTGTCACAATAAATACATTGATACGGACAACCCCTTGAAGTTATGATTGTAACTGTTTTCCCACTATGCATCGTCCAAGGAGGAGCAAAAAAATGCTTATTAATATTGGGCAGTAAATCCCAAGCGGGCAGCGGTAAAGAATCCATATCTACGATAGAACGTAAAGGGTTCGTTACCGAAATATTCCCTGCATCTCTATATATTATTCCGTTAACATCCGAAAGTTTTTTGCTATTTTTTTCTTCAAGAGAATCCAATAAATCAATAATTGTGTCCTCGCCTTCTCCTATAACACCGATGTCAAAGGAAGGAAATCTTTCCATTGTTTCACGGGGAACTGCAGTTATATGTGCACCTCCGAGAATTGTAACAATATCTGGCCTTATACTTTTCAGTTTACTTGCAAAATCAAAAGCACCATAGATGTCTATACTACATGCAGTAATGCCTACATACTTGGGAGACTTTTTTGCTATCTCCGAAGCAAGATCATTGTTGTTTAACTTCAAGGGAAGTGCATCAATAATTTCTACATTGTACTTATGCTGTCTTGCAACGGCAGCAAGCCAGCATAACCCGTTTGATATTTCAACATAACCGAATTTCGACAGATATCCAAACTCCTCATCTAGCGAATGATAAATTCTCGTAAAAATTATATCTACCACACTAACCCTCCTGCCGTTGACTTTTGTTAACTTTAATATATTTTGTCATTTCACATACCATACGGAATGGGTCAAAAATGTTTATGCTGGATTTCCCGGAAGTTCGGTCTGTATATTCAATAGGCATCTCGATCGGAAGAATACCCTTCTTTCTCAACTCCAGTAATATCTCTGCATCAATAAACCAGCCATTCGAAACTAAATGCAAATTTTGAATATGCTCGCGCTTAAAAATTTTAAAAGAGAAATTGACATCTCTAACGGTTAAACCAAATATAATCCTTAACATTAAATTGTAACCAACATGGAAGATTTGCCGAAGAAATGCTCCTCTTTTCCCCATGTTGCAATAAGACCATTTGAACCCCCATTCTTTTTTACCCACCCTGTACCCTATTACACAATCATTCTCCAAGAGTATTGGAATAGCCTTTTTGAAATAAATCATGTCAAAAGGGCTATCTGCTTCTAAATGAAAAACCAAATCTTTTTGGCATTTCGAATAACCTAACCTCAGTGCCGATCCCATTCCTTCTTTTCTCTCCTGATGGAATGCCAAGGTATTTTTTTTATTTCTTGTTATTTCGCTGACCTTCTTCCATGTACCATCTGTACTGCCACTTTCTATTATTATTATTTCCCAGTCCAGTGCCAGTTGTTCAAATACATTCTCAGCCTCGCATACAACTCTTTCAATATTATCCTCCTCGTTATATACAGGTATAATACATGATATTGATACAGTTTTTTTTGCCTTCATTTCTTTTTAGCCACAACAACTATGGATGGCCCAATTGGAAAATTTACATATTTTAGTAAAAAAGCTTCCGCATAAAGGTATGTTTTTAAAATATTATTGATAAAGTTGGGTAACTTTATTAATTTTGAGTATTTTTTTTTGGTAAAGGGATGATTTTCTAATTTTACGATCAAATAGTATAATGGCAACATCAATACATTCCAATATGAAGATTTCAGAATTTCAAGATTACATTTTTTACATTTATTAACTAATTGGCTTCGAGTGTACCTTCTTATTCCACCTACAGCTAAATTATGCTTCGATTGTAAATAATTGTAAGCTGCTTCATCGATAATAACAACTCCTCCTTTTTTTAGAACTCTATACAATTCTCTAATGGCTGCTTCGTCACTTTCAACACCTTTATGATATAAAACTCCCATGATGATGATTAAATCAAATGTCTCGCTTTTTAAAGGAAGTCTACAAACATCGCCACAAAATAAGTTTTTATGCCCTCTTCTCTTTGTAAAATCAAGCGCAATTTTTGAGGGGTCAATACCTACTGGAATAGCATACTCTTGAAGATCGTTTAAAATTATACCCGTCCCGCATCCAACATCTAAAGCTATGGACTGCCTTGTGCCCTTGAAGAATTTTCTTATAAGATTCCGAAGAATCCTCCTTCTGCCAAGAAACCACCAGTAAAACTGTTCAAAGAAAAAATTGTCCTCTAGGCTTTTCCTATCCATTTTTTATGGGGTGCTAACCAAAAGGTATAGCATGATATCAATACGCATTAGGGGGATATATAACAAGCGTGAAAGGTATGAGGGAGAGCGACTTGCCAGTTTACGAACAAGTTTCTTTGTTATCTTCCAATGTTATTTCTGATATTTCCTCACAAATTCATTAATGGTCGTTATTATTTTTTCAAGCTTTTGAGTGGTTAATTCTGGATACATCGGTAAGGCAATTATTTGACTGCACAATTTTTCTGCCGTGGGGAAATCTCCTTTATTGTATCCAAGAAACTTATTTGCTTCCTGCAGATGCAATGGAATCATGTAATAGACGTTGGTCTGTATTTTTTTTCTTTCAAGATAATTTATTAGTTTGTTCCTGTCACCGTTTACTCGAGCGGTAAACAAATGATAATTACAGAAAACATTATCCGGAATATATTGAAAAGTAAAATATTGATTATCTAACTCTGTTCTGTATTTATCTGCTATTTTGTTGCGCAATTCATTCATTTCATCTAAATATTTAAGTTTTACACTCAGGACAGCTGATTGTAATTCGTCTAATCTTGAGTTTATACCGTTTATAACAATATGGTCTTTATCTGTCATTCCATACATTCTTAAGAGTTTGATTTCCCTTGCAATTTCCTGATTATTTGTTACTACCGTTCCGCCATCACCATACCCACCCAGATTCTTGGTGGGATAAAAGCTGAAAACTCCTATGTCACCCATATTCCCCGTATGTTTACCATTAATTTTACTCCCATGAGACTGGGCGGCATCCTCGATTATCGATATATTTTCAGGAATTAATGACCTCAATCTTTTAACGTCAACAACATTCCCAAAAATATGTACCGGAATAATAGCCTTAGTTTTAGATGTGATAAAATCAGTCACTCGTTCTATGTTGATCAAAAATGTCTTTTCATCAATATCCACAAAAACTGGCTTTGCCCCAGTTGCTATAATTGCAGAAACAGTAGGAATGGCCGTAAACGGCGTCGTTATAACTTCGTCACCTTGTCCTATCTCCAACGCCTTCAACGACAGTATTAAACCATCAGTTGCATTTCCTACACCTACGGAGTATTTAGAACCAATATACTCTGCAAAATCTTTTTCAAAAGCAGATAGTTCTTCAGCTAATATATATTGGCCTGTTTTAAGTACTTTTTTAATAGCTGCATCTATTTCCTTCTTATACTTTTTATATTGAACTCTTAAATCACATCTCCAAATTATTGTGTCTTTTCCCATAAACTTACTCTTCGAAATATCTTATTGTATTGGCCAACGCCCTGTTTAAATCACTTAATTCCAATTTTCCTATCTTAGCGCTTATTTTTTTGTCTGAAAATTTTGCATCACCCACATCAATTTGTTTTATGGCAGCAGGAAAAGGTTTCACAACATAATTACCTCTGCCAATATTTTCAATAATGCTATCTAAAAGACTTCCTAAGGTAACTTCCAGCCCGGCAATATTGTAAACTTCGAAGTTGTTGAAATCAGGCTTGATCAGTTCAAGTATAATTTTAATTAAATCTTTTACATAGATTATGTTTTTCTTCCTTTCTTTAGTTCCATATATTTCAACAGTTTCCCCTTTTAAAATATCCCTTATCAAGGAGCCCACAAGTCCAATGTCGTCTCCATTAATTTTTTGATACTCACCAAAGCAATTTGTAATTCTTAAACTTACGCCTTTGAAACCATATTTTTCTGCATAGAACTTAAAAAAACTTTCCGTTGCAACTTTGCTTATTCCTTGTGGGTCGATAGGATTTTGTGGAGTCTCTTCTGTAATAACAGCTTCTTTACTATTTCCGTATTGTCCCCTCGACCCCAAGTATAATATTTTCTTGTTTTGGGTTCCCTTTAAGGCATTAATTAACTGTAAATGTGATAAGATGTTTAATTGAACATCCATAATTGGATATTCAATTCCATACCCATGGGAAGTAAGAGCCATCGAATCTATTATAAAATCAGAATCCTCAACTAATTCTTTCAAACAATTCAAGTTTTCAACTTTACAATTATACAGATTGATTTTCCCAATGAAATTCTGGATATTCCGAATATTGCCACCTGTATATTGAACAAATCCATCCACAACGGTAACTTTAGCACCAGAATTGACAAATTCTTCAGCAAGATTACTACCTATAAAGCCAGCACCACCTAGTAACAATATCTTCTTGCCATTATAATACTTTTGTACATCCATTTCCTATTTTTCAGGATCTTTAAAATGCTTATTATATACCAGCTCTGCCTTATGGTAATCTTCTATTCTACCTATATCAATCCAATATTCTATCAGTAAGTATCTCGCTACAGCCATCTTTTTTGAGAGCATTGTTTTCATTAAATCGTCCATGCCAAAGTATTGATTGTCAGGAATCAACTTTAGAACCGGAGGTTTGAGTATATAAATACCTGCTACTATCTCCGTCTTTATGTTTGGCTTTTCTTCCACTTTATAAATATAGTCGCCTTTAGAATACACGTTGCCAAATTCGAAAGGGGTAACTATTTCTTTAGTGACAACGGTAAAGTCCGAGTTAATACTTAGGGCAAAATTATATATTTTTGTGAAATTAGCAGTTGTTAAAATGTCTCCATTCATCACCAAAAAGGGGTGTCTCAATTCATTCTTCAACAAACTTAGTGGACCACAGGTACCTAAAGGCGTTGTTTCCTTACTGATAGTCAATCTTACCCCTAACTTTAAGCCGTCGCCAAAAAAGTTTTGTATATATTCGGACTTGTAATTGGTTGCTAAAAAGATTTCGTTGAAACTGTGCATCTTTAATCTATTTATTTGAATTTCCAAAACGGATTTTTCCCCAACTGGTAACAATGGTTTAGGAATTATTTCCGTAAAAGGTTTTAAACGAGACCCTAATCCACCTGCCAAAATAACTGCTTGCATTGGTTATTCCTTATACAACTATAGTAAACATCGTAAATAAGTGACAACACGTGTAATTTAACAACCCCCTGTGTCCCCCTTTGTTAAGGGGGATTGTTTCGGTCTAACGCCATCACGATGACACCTTTCTTTCTGCGTTTATCATAGTATTGTAATGATTTTGACTTCTTATAATATCTTTAATCATTTAAAAATAATTCCTGACTATAAAAGCAACTGGCATCAATTATTTTCGCGAAGAAAATTGCCAGTGAAAACTGTTCTTTTTAACCAACCTGCCTTCATACAAGATGCTTGCTTGGGAATTTTACCGCTAAACTCCTGTTTACAAATTTTGAATAATGCATGATACCCTTCTTTCTCATTTTTTGTGAAACTTTTTTATCTTCCGAAAATATATCACCTAAATTCTTCATTTGGCCGCAGATTGACGCAGATAAACGCTGGTTTTCAAACAGTGTAAAGAAGCATTGCAACTCGCCGATAGGGTGAGTCAAACAAAAGAAATTTATTCTGCCACTACCTCAATTTCAGGCGCTGGAATCGTTTCCGGCCTCTTCATTCGCACAACGACAAAGCTTTTCCCCTCCTTTTTTAACTTGTCTATCAGCTTTGTATTTTCTCTATACATTTCAGGGTCATTTTGAGGCAATATAACCAATTCTGCATCTTCTGGAATTTTATCCAACGTATCAGGAAACTCGAAGGCATATTTCATGAATTCATTGAGAATGTCTAAATTTCTTCTTATAATTTCGTCTTTATTCATGTACTCCCATCTCCTTTTCATAACCATAACGATACCATCTCCATAGGGTTTTAATATCATTAATGGCAAAAGTGAACGCTAAGCTATAATTTGGGAAATAGAGAGGTTGTTTATCTTTCCGGCCATTGGCGTGAATAATGTCTTTGTGAGCAAATCCGTGTCTCGTATCATACCTAACTATTCCATACCATTCATCTTTTATCATTGCCTCATATTGTACCACAAAGCTGCTAATTTCTCCTTTTTTCTTTGTAGCCGTCACCCTTAACCTATCGTTTAAATCAGAAGATAACGAATAGAGAAAAGATATGTCTTTCTTCATAAAAATCGTAGGGATTTTATGTGGAGAATATTTTCAATATTTTTATAATACAGAATCCAGATAATCAGCCAACGGCACCATGCATTCACAAGTAATTTTATCAATCAGAATGCCTGCTTGGAAATTTAACCGCCAAGCTTCTATTTACAAATTTTGAGTAATGAAGTATTCCCTTTTTTCTCATTTTCAGCAACATTTAACCATCTTCCCACAGATGCCTTAAACCCTTTTCTTCATAAAAAGCTCTGACTATGTTAAAAATCTTTTCGGCTGAATTAATCGCATTCAAAGCCGTCTGCCCGGAATAAAAACTATGCGGATAACCACTTGGAAGCCCGTTAGGATACCTTGATGGGACATAATGCAGATCAAGCTCTCTCGCATATTCCAGAATCTCTCTCATCGCATCCAAATGCTTCTGTCCATGTACTGCCATCTCAAATATAGAGTGCGTCAAAAGGGTTTCCCTGCTTGCCCCTGTAAAATAGAGAAAAGATTTCAAAACTTTCTCAGACGCCTGTTGGGATAAAAAACAAGCTGTTTCAAAAAATTCTCCTTCTTTATTCCATTTTGCAGCCTTAAGATCATAGAGCGCTTGAAGATACCATCTTTTTGCCTCTTCCTCTCTTTTTTTCATATATAATAACCCCTTCATCCTGAACCATTTCTGCAAATGCGTTTCCTTCTTTCAGCATTTTTTTAAATTCCTGCGGCGTATAGATTAATATATCGATCCCTCTGTTTATCCCTGCTATGTATGGCACAACCTCCTTAAGTCTTTCAAAAAAGCTATTATTTGTTTCCTTAATCAGGACGATGTCTATATCGCTAGTATCGTCCTGCTCATCCCTTACCCATGAACCAAAGAGGTATATCCTTTCCGGATTATATGGTCCAAGGGAATCTATAAGGTTTTTTATGATTTTATTAAATCTCATTCTAAAAATGCCTGCTTGGAAATTTAACCGCCAAGCTTCTATTTACAAATTTTGAGTAATGAAGTATTCCCTTTTTTCTCATTTCAGTTGAAATCTCTTCATCAGCAGATGGAAAATCAAACCTATACCATTCATTTTCATTCATTAATTCAATCATCTCAACCAACTTCCTGTAATGCGACGACGCCCCATTGTCCAGGAACATATTTATATACCAGTTAAACGCCGTCTGCATCTTTTTTAAAAAAAGCTGGTGTTCTTTGGGAAATTTCAAACAAGTAAACGTATCATAATCATCCAGTTCTCTTTTCTTATCGTAATTAATCAACAGAACTCTGTCAGGTTGGCTGGATTTTTCATAACGATATTTATATAGCCTATCTCAATCGGCTTGCCAAACTTCAACTTTTAACCCTTCTATATTTTCGAAATGCTTTTTATTGATTGTCGCGAGTATAGCTTTGTGTGCTGTTGCGGTTGCTGCAATTAGCGCATCTACCTCGCCCGTGGGCTTACCAATACTTCGAAGTTTGCTTTTTATAGTTCCGAAACTCTTGGCACATTCAAGATCAAAAGGAATCACCAGAACAATATCCAGAAATCTATACAGATTCTCGAGATTTTTCCTGGCGTTCTTAGATGCCTTTGCGCCATAATCTAACTCAGCTGCCACTAAGGTACTCAGGGCAATTTTGTCAATTTCTGCCCGTATTCTTTCTGATACCGTCTTGTTACCATTAAGATAAGCAATCACCACATTGGTATCCAAGAATATCACTCGAAACTAACCTCTCGACCAAAATAGCGGTGTCTTTCCTGCTCAATCTCCTTGAAAATAGCCGTGATAGTCGGGTCATCAGACCACGCCCCCGACAGCTCTGAAATAATCTTTTTCTTTTCCCTGGTTTTCAGCACTGGATCGATTCTTACAATAACCTGTGTACCATTAGGGAAACACACCTTTTGGGGAAGTCGAATCGAACCTTTTTCTATTTTACCTTTAACTGTAATTGTCATTGAATATCTCCTTGTGTTTAATTATACCTAAAAACTGCACTTGGACGCAGATAAACGCTGACTTACACTGATCTTTCAATAGAATGTATAATACTGTCGCTCACCCATTGGGTGAGTTAACACAAAGAATTAAGTCGTTATTTATCGATACTTATCTGTACTACTATCCATCAACTTCTTGTTTTTTATGCTCGTTTTTCAAACTGCACAACTGTAATGCATTGATTAGACGAGGCTTACGTAAAGTTTGGAGCATTGAGTTTTTTGTCATTTGTCATTTGAAATTGTTTCGTATTTCGATATTCGTATTTCGAATTTGGTTGCGGCCAAAGGCCGCGCTAGGTCAATCTGTGTCCCATTGCAGAATTTAGGTATAATATCAAATTCAGACCGTGCGTCAAGGTTGAAAAATATAATGAACTACTTGTATGGGCTTATTACCCAATGCTAAATCCGGATAATCAAGTTATAGGTACCCCGCATTCACAAGTAATTTTATCAATCAGAATGCCTGCTAGGAAACTTTACCGCAAGACTCCTATTCACAAATTTTGAATAATGCTGTATTCCTTTTTTTCTTAATTCCTGTGAAATCTCTTTATCAGCAGACGGAAAATCAAACCTATCCCATTCATTTTCATTCATTAATTCAATTATTTTAACCAACTTCCTGTAATGCGATATCGCCCCATTGTCCAAGAACATGTTTATATACCAGTTAAACGCCGTCTGCATCTTTTTTAAAAAAAGCTGGTGTTCTTTGGGAAATTTCAAACAAGTAAACGTATCATAATCATCAAGTTCCCGCTTCTTTTCATAATCTATCAAATCAAGTTTCTCACACACATCATAAATTGGCGTGTTCTTAAAAGGATAAAAGGTCATTAATTTTATTGAATCGGGAAGCACATCAGCATTTAATTTCAAGGTATCAAATACT
>Ga0209211_10003922_pt1 | contig 23682 bp, 22 predicted proteins | sample RifGroA2_FD_183992 | JGI IMG/M metagenome (GOLD analysis project Ga0209211, IMG submission 183992) | Groundwater microbial communities from Rifle, Colorado, USA - Groundwater A2 (SPAdes) (version 2) | ecosystem: Environmental > Aquatic > Deep subsurface > Groundwater | place: Rifle, Colorado...
ATTCACTTTTTTATTATTTTCAATCAGTTTTTCTTTAATTTCCGTTATTTTGATAAACCATGAAGTTAAAGCGTAATATAAAAGGGGACTTTCGCATCTCCAGCAAAATGGATAATCGTGTTCATAATTTTCTTCTTTATAAATCAAGCCCCTACCTTTTAATTCTTCTATTATTTTAGGGTTTACATCATTACCGTCTTTTGATCTAACCAATTCGCCCGCCCATAATTTTATTTCTTTTACAAACTTCCCCTCTTTATCAACCGTCATTAACACCGGCAAATTATTTTCTTTTCCGACCCGCATATCGTCTTCGCCGAACGCCGGCGCAATATGAACGATTCCAGTTCCTTCTTCGGTAGAAACGAAATCGTCAGCGACAATCCTATGCGCTGATTTATCCGGCTTCACGAAGTCATAAAGCGGTTCGTATTCCCAATTCAATAAATATTTTCCTTTGAATTCTTTGGTTATTTTATAATCATTGCTCAAAACTTTTGTCTTGCTTTTTGCCAAAATTAAATTTTCACCGTTGATTTCCGTTAAAACATACTCAATGTCCGAATTGACCGCCAACGCGACATTCCCCGGCAAAGTCCACGGCGTCGTTGTCCAAACCAAAAAGTAAGTATTATCGTCTGTAGTGAAATTGCCTATTTTCTGACCGGATTCAGCTTTGAATTTAACATAAATTGATTTTTCCCATACTTTTTTATAACCCTGCGCCAACTCGTGTGAAGAAAGAGTTGTCCCACATCTCGGACAATATGGCGCAACCCTGTAATCCTGAACCAAAAGCCCATTATCGTAAATTTGCTTTATAATCCACCACAATGTCTCAATGTAATTGTTTTCGTAAGTGCTATACGGATGATCCAAGTCCAGCCAAAAACCGATTCTTTTGGTAATCGCTTCCCATTCATCTTTATATTTCCATACGTTCTCACGGCATTTTTGATTAAACTTTTCAATACCGTAATTTTCAATTTCCTTTTTCGTCTTAAATCCCAGCTCTTTTTCCGTGGCTATTTCCACGGGCAAACCGTGCGTATCCCAGCCGGCTTTTCTCTCAACCAAAAATCCGCGCATTGTTTTATAACGGCAGAGCAGATCCTTAAAAACCCTGCCCAAAACATGATGAATGCCCGGTTTGCCGTTGGCATAGGGCGGCCCTTCGTAAAATACAAAACGAGGAGATTTTTTGCGAATCTCCAAACTCTTCTCAAATATTTTATTTTCTTCCCAAAATTTCAGAATTTTTTCTTCCATTTCAGGAAAATTCATTTTTTCCATATCATAATCATAAACTAAAAAGCGGCGTTTTTCAATTTTTTTATCATGGTAAAATGCTACGGATGATGAATCTTTACAAATGATTGATATTTTGCGGTCTTGTCGCGGGGAGATTCATTTTCCATTTCTTTTTTTATTTTCATATTCAATTTTCCGGGATGATCCCTGTAATAATCTTCTGCCAAAGTGGCGCCTTTATGGGCTTCCCGATAGTTTTTTCCCCCTATCATAAGATTTCTTTCTCGCAATTCGTGAAAAATAATAAATTTAATTTCTTCGGGAGGCAAAATTTCATCTATCCATATTTCGTTTTCGGGGATAAAATCGTAAACTTTGTCGTGACCGCCCTCGGCATATTCAACAAAGAAAAAGTTTCTGACCATTCTTCCGTCCACCAGCCAAATTTTTACATTATCATTGCTGTATTTTTCCAAGAATTTTTTCCTGACTTTACCCAGCAATTCTTTATGATCATTTTTCAATTTATACAAGTGTTTTTTCTTTAATTCCATTTCGCGTTTTTGTTTTTCCAAAACATCGGCTTCTCCGGCAACCTCTTTAATGTTTTTCCCTGTTTTTTTAACGAGATTAAGTTCCGCAAACATATGATCTATAAAAAATATCCACTCGTCAGGATTTGTTTCATTATCAACCCAAAGTTCGTTTTTAGGCACGAAACTATGATTTAAATGATGATCGTATTCAACAAAATTTTCATTGATATTTTTTCGAATATAACCTCCGTTAACAAGCCAAATATCATAATTGTTTGCGTTTTTAATTTTTTTTATATAAATATTTTTATTTTTTAGAATTTTAATCATATTTTTATTCTAACATTTTAATCGGCATTTTCGCCACAGATGAATTACCATTTTTTATTTTTTGTAATTTTATTTTTGCGCAATCACCAAATAACCCCCCGCAGTACTGCGGGGGGTTATTTGGTGAAAAATTTAACTAACAGTTTCATAAATACCAGTCTTATATCTATGGGCTATATACAAATATAACGGAAAAAGTATCGCAAAGAAAATAATCCCTGAATATAAAAATCCGTATTGATAAGATACCCGCTCAATTATGAAACCAATTCCGAAACTTGAAACCGCTGAAACAGCTTGATCAATTTGTGAACCAGTTGATAACAATGTGGCTTTGAATTTGCTTGATTTAATAATATCAAGTTGGTAACCCTCATCAATTTTACTTAGTCCCCACTGAAATGCGCTTATGATAATAAAAGCAACTACAACAATCCACCAGGTTGATACTATTCCTAAAACAAGAATCAAAAGGGTATAAATAATAAGTTGGAATCCATAAAATGAAGGTAGCGTAATAAACTTTTTAATTTTTCCACTATAGGCAAGCATGAGCGAGGCGAATGCTCTGCCTATGCCAAAAAATATTCCGTACCAAATTACGGGTATTTCAAGAAATATTTGGTACGGAGCACGAAATCCCCCAACGCTGAATAATGTTCCACTAATAATTCCAGAAAACAAAGCGATGCTAAAAAAGTTAAGTCGGTATCCTTCTTGCAATACTTGTTTGAAATTTGTAGCCCCAATTTCTTCAATATGCTCTTGCGTTACAGAAGGTACCGCCAATGAAATAGCCGCTAACAATCCAATTACATCAACTACAAAAGCAATCAAAAAAGGAATTTTATAACTCACACTTACTAAAAATGGTATTAGCACCGTGAATATGATCGGCACAGCAAATCCTATGGAACTGATTTTTCCCATTACTTTTGCATAATCATGCGCTCTCTTAAGGCCCTGTAAAGTTTCGTGCATAAAGGCACTTCCCGTACCACTATGAAAAGCGGCGCCTGCACTCAAAAAAATCGCGCCAAGTATCAAAAAAGCGATGTTGTTTGCGATAAGAAAAAAGATTGTCGATAGCAACATCAAAACCCGAGATATGATTAGCGCTTTTTTATGCCCAATTTTATCAGACGCATATCCGCTGGGAATTTCAAAAAGAAAACCGGAAAGACTCCCTGTAAGCAAAATAATTCCGATTGTTTTTGGTGTTACATCCGGTATGGTTAAATAATAAGCTCCTAAAATTGCAACAAAAATTCTCTTATTGGCAATTAACAAAAGTGCGTATTTCCAGATATTGTTTTGCAACCCTTTTTTCACACTCATTTTGATAATTAATTATTGAAATTTTTGTTTCCAATTTTCTTTTTCCAATCCTCTTTATTTAATTTAGGTGGTTTACCACGAGCGAGCCCCGAACAAAAGTGAGGGGCGAGCCGAATGGAGACGGCGGGAATCGAACCCGCGTGTAAAAAGTAAATTAAAGCAAGTCTACAAGTGTAACCGAATTTTTTATTTTCGTCGCGGGCTATGAAATCCGGCAAAACACCCGCGCTTATCCCAATAAATTTTCAGGATTTCCCTTGGGCGTCAAAATCCCGTATCTCAATAATATGACACCGCGTATTTCCTATTGAGAATCGGAAATGGCGATGGCTTCAGAATTTAAGCTAAAGCGTATGCGGGAGTCAAAACGCGAAAAGCGTCTTTTACCCGGCTAAATAAGTTTGCACTTATTTTTGCCCTGATTTTTAACGAGAATACAAGGCATACTCGGCTTGCATGCGTTTAATTATTCTTTTTATCAAAACCGATCGTCCCCTTTTTTCCTTTCAAACTCTCTTTTTTTAATTATTTCTCTTTTATCGTATCTCTTTTTGCCTTTTGCGACCCCAAACTCTAATTTTATCAAATTATTTTTAATATAAACACGAACAGGGACCAATGTCAATCCTTTTTGTTGGCTTTTCCCTATTAAATATTTAATTTCCTTATTATTAAGCAATAATTTCCGCGAACGCGTCGGATCATAATCTGCGGGAGTATTTTTAGGTTGATATGGTGAAATATTGGCGCCAGTTAAGTATAATTCATTGTTTTTAACCGTAACGAAAGAACCGCGCAAGTTTATATGGCCGGTTTTTATTGATTTAACTTCAAATCCCTTGAGCGCGATTCCGGCTTCAAATCTTTCTAGTATTTCATAATCAAACGCTCCTTTTTTGTTTATAATCGTTTTCATATTCATATAACCAAGTATAGCATTTTTCGTAAAAAGAAGGAAATAATAGGGAAATTCGGCATTGAAACGGTGGATAACTCGTGGATATTGTGGATAACTTTCCCCATATTTTTCCCGATTTTCCCCTTTCCTTATTTGATTTTTTGGCTCTGTTGAGCCAAAAAATAAGGAAAAAAGAAAGTTTTCCCCATTTCCCTATTGACATCAATCTTGTCATAGTAGTACAATAATAATAGAAAGAGAAAAAATGTTTTTTCTTACCGTATATGTTGGCATCAATGATTGCCTGAAATCGTTTAATATTCTGATGTGCTGATATATTTCAGAAAAACGGCAAGAATAAATATTTCACTGGTTTAGCGGTTGACATAAGCCGAATTGATTATTAATTAACCCTAAATTGGTCTCTTTTTTAGTTCTTTTTTATAATGCCCTTGCGCCAAAAAAACAATATAATGTAATTCGCGCAAGCGCTTAAGAATAGGGGCATCTCTCAAGAGGTGCCTCATTTTCTTGTCTAGCCCTTTTCAAAAGATCTTTTATCGGTTAAGATGGGAAATGTATTTTTATCGTGGTAAACATGTGGCAATAAAAATATATTTTAAACAAAATTAAAAAATTCCAATAATCAATATCCAAATTCGGTATTATTATCCGGAATTAAAATTCTATGCCGTTATTATTTATCGTATCAATGTTAATCGCTTTAATCGGCGTTATTTTCGCATTATTTTTATGGTTAAAAATAAAAAAAATAACCATTGAATCGGCTCGCGCTCAAGAAATTTCCAATATTATTAAAGATGGGGCAATGGTTTTTTTAAATAAAGAATATCGCGTTTTAAGCATTTTCATAATTATTGCCAGCGCTTTATTGGCCGTTTTTATTGACTGGAGAATGGCGGTAGTTTTTATTTTCGGCGCTGTTTTAAGCGCCTTAACCGGAAACATAGGAATGAGAATAGCTACAACGGCTAACGCGAAAACCGCCGAAAGTATTAAAGGCGGTTTGCGCAAAGGTTTATTGGTAGCTTTTAACAGCGGTTCGGCTACTGGCATGATAGTCGTTAGCTTCGGTCTTCTCGGCATTGGACTTATGTATATACTTTTTCGTGATCCGAATATTATTTATGGTTTCGGATTCGGCGCGTCATTGGTGGCACTTTTCGCGAGGGTCGGCGGCGGTATTTATACCAAAGCGGCGGATGTCGGCGCGGATTTGGTCGGGAAGATTGAAGTCGGCATACCCGAAGACGATCCGAGAAATCCGGCTGTTATAGCGGATAATGTCGGAGATAATGTCGGCGATGTTGCCGGTATGGGAGCCGATCTTTTTGAAAGTTACGTTGACGCTATTATTGCCGCTATGGCTATCGGTTCGATTTCCGGAATGGTTGCGGGGAAAAATGGCATTTTACTTCCGATTATTTTAGCCGCGGCCGGCATTATATCGAGTTTATTGGGAAATATTGTGATTGGATTATTTTCTAAAGGCAAACCGCAAAACGTTCTGAATAGAGGTATCTGGGGAAGCATCGTCTTTATGGCTATATTCGCTTTCTTTTTAGTAAAATATTTTTCCGGCGATATTAATATTTTTTATTCATTTTTAACTGGTCTTTTTTCCGGAGCGGGAATCGGAATGATAACCGAATATTTTACTTCAGCCGATAATAAACCGGCGCAAAATGTCGCTTTGGCGGCGCAAACAGGCGCGGGAACGAATATCATTGCCGGATTGGCGCTAGGAATGAAAAGTACATTTATTCCGGTTATCATAATCTCGGCGGCAATATTTTTAAGCTATTCTTTTGGAGGAATTTATGGAATTGCCATCGCGGCCGTAGGAATGCTCTCCACGTTAGGCATTACTTTGGCGACGGATACTTATGGACCGGTTGCCGATAACGCGGCCGGTATCGCGGAAATGGCTGGAATGGGAGATGATATCAGAAAAGGAGCGGAGGAATTAGACGCGGTTGGCAATACCACAGCCGCCATTGGGAAGGGTTTTGCTATCGGTTCCGCAGTATTAACAGCGATCGTGCTTGTTGTAAGTTATGGAACAATAACCGGACTTTCTTCAATAAATTTAATGAATACGCAAGTAATCATAGGCACTTTTATCGGCGGAATGCTGCCATTTTTGTTTTCTTCTTTTTTGATGAATGCCGTAGGACGCGCAGCCTCAAAAATGGTTGACGAAGTGCGAAGACAATTCAAAGAAATCCCCGGTTTAATGGCAGGAACGGCAAAAGCGGATTACAAAAAATGCATAAATATCAGCACTGGAGCCGCTTTAAAAGAAATGATTGTACCCGGATTGACAGCGCTTATTTTTCCCGTATGCGTAGGTTTATTTATCGGTAAAGAAGCGCTCGGCGGATTATTGATCGGATCGATAGTTACCGGATTTTTATTGGCCATAATGATGGCTAATGCCGGCGGCGCCTGGGATAACGCCAAGAAATTTATTGAAGCTGGAAATCTTGGCGGAAAAAATTCGACCACCCACAAAGCGGCGGTAGTGGGAGACACGGTTGGCGATCCATTCAAAGATACGGCCGGTCCTTCGCTGAATATTTTGCTTAAACTAATGGCTATCATAGCGATAATTATTGCTCCGTTATTATAATTGAAAAGTAATTTAAATAAACGAAAAATATTTTTTTCGCGTAAAATTATTGATAAAAAAGTTGCTTTTATTGAACGAATATTTTATTATTTAAATAAGCCTTAAAAAAAATAATCGCGGCATTGACCGCAGTTGATTTATTAAAAGATTCAGATTAAACAATTACATACGCGTTCTTCAGGTCCGTTTGATTGATGAAAAAGATGAACAAGTGGGTGTTATTAATACGCAAAAAGCGTTGGATATTGCGCGTGAACGCGGATTTGATTTGGTGGAAGTGGTTCCGAATGCTCAGCCGCCGGTATGCAAGCTCTTGAATTTTGGAAAGTTTTTGTATAGAATGGCAAAACAGGAAAGACAGCATAAGGCTAAGCAGAAAAAAAGTGAAATGAAATCAATACGAATAAGCATCAATACCGGAAAAAATGATCTCGAGGTAAAGGCTAAAAAAATCGCGGAATTTCTTGATCAGGGTCATCAGATTAAAACGGAAATTATTTTGAATGGGAGGGAAAAACAGCATAGAGAATTGGCAAGAAAGAAACTTCAAGATTTTATTTCAACTATTCCGGTGGCGATAGGCGTAGTACAGGCAATCAAAAGCACGCCCAGAGGTTTTTTTATAGTAATAAATAAAATATAATAATGAAACTTAAAACAAATAAATCATTAAAAAAAAGATTAAAGGTGACGAAACGCAGGAATTTTATGATAAGGCGGGGCCGTCAAAATAAATTTAATGCGAAAGATAGTGGTAATATCACTCGGAGAAAAAGAAAAGATAAAAAAGTTGTTAAAGAATTGGCCAAAATGCTTAAAATAAATAGTGAGTTGCCGTATTCATATTAATTAAAAAATTTAAATTTTAAAATTATGCCGCGAGTAAAACGAGGTGTTCAAAAAAGAAAAAGAAAAAAGAATGTCATCAAAATGACAAAGGGTTTTAGGTGGCGCCGAAAATCAACTTATAAAGCGGCGAAAGACGCTTTGCATCACGCTTGGGTGAATTCTTATAAAGACCGTAAAAGAAAAAAACGGGATTTTCGCCGGCTTTGGCAGATACAGATTAACGCCGCCTGCCGCGCAAACGGCATTACATACAGCCGATTTATCAACGGTTTGAAAAAGAAAAATATCGCGATTGACCGGAAAATGCTGTCTTCGCTTGCGCGGGAAAATAATGAAATTTTTAAAAAAATACTTGAGGAAGTGAAAAAATAATTGTTTTATTATCACTAATATAAAAATACTCGCAAATTGCGAGTATTTTTTGTTTATTATTTTTTTTATTTTGCGTCCTTTCTGTAATAAATTGCTGAAATTATACCTATACCATCAATACCAATATCTTTTATGCTGCCAAGTCTGCCATAAATGAATGTTTGATGATACTCATCGGAAAAAGCGTATGTCAAAGCGATAATCGCCGACAGCAATAACGCTTTTTTCGGATTGAAATTACGGCTCAATGCCCTTGCCAGTAAAAAAGTCAAAATAAAATATTCCGTAATATGCGCCGCTTTCCGTAAAACCCAATCGTAAAAATGCGGAAGACCGGATGACAAATCCGGCTGGCCGGAAAGATAAAAAATTACTCCCATCCAAAAAAAGACCGGAAGCCAATAATTTATCGAGAATAAAAGTTTATCTTCGGACATCGAATACAGCATAGCATAGTTTATAGAAATTTACGGGCATTGACGGTTAAAATCAACCGCTTATTGTTAACTCCGTAATTATAGCAGGCAATTCCTGCCATTTTTTTATTTTATGAATCTCCCCGCGGCAAGACCGCAGGGTATCAATCGTTTTTAAAGATTCATCACCCGTAGCTTTTTGCCGTAATCTCCCTGCGTCCCGATGGAAATCGGGACTTCGGGGCATCACCCCTCGCCATTCATTCCCGCGGCAAACCGCGGGATATTTTGGCGAAGGGTGATAAAATCCGTTGGAATTAACTACGTTAAATTGGTCAAACACGATTTTATGAGGGACATTAGGCATAATTTCCAAATACTTCATTCTATCGTCAACAAAAAAAGAAACTTTGTTTGTTTTGGCTATAATATTTTTTTCTTCATCATAAGAAGCGAAAAATGTCCGTTCTTTCGGGATATAATCAAAAATGCTTTTGTTTTCCAGCCATTCAATCGCGTATTTTTTAAAATCGTCTGTACGCCTTGATATAATCGTTAAAACGTATTTTTCAGCCAAATTTTTTATCGTATCCAATGCGTCTTCCATTATCGGCGCATCGGCGGTAACGGAACCGTAAATATATTGTTGGATCACATAGCGATCTTCGCGCGAAACGAAATCCATCATCACCGAACAGTGCGTCTGTTCCGGCTTTAAAAAATAACCCAATTCGCGGGCTTTTTTAAGTTTCGCTTCCGTGTGGTCAATGATTACGCCGTCAAAGTCCAAACCGATTATAATTTTATTTTTTTGCATAGTTGTTATTTCAATTGTTTCAAAAATTCTTCTACCGGCAAAGTGTTGACTATATCCGATTTTTTCGCCCAGCCGCGGCGGGCTTGGGCAACGCCCAAATCTAAATAGCGCAAATGACTGATATGATGCGCGTCCGAATCAATCGCCATTTTAACGCCGGCATCAATGCATTTTTTTATATAATGGTCGTTAAAATCCAAGCGAGTCGGAAAAGCGTCAATTTCCAAAATAGTACCGGTTTCCAACGCTGCCTTGATTATCGCTTCAATGTCAATTTCGTAACCCGGCCTTTTATTGATTACGCGGCCGGTGGGATGAAAAATTATGTCAATATTGGGGTTGCGCATTGCGCGAATTATTCTTTCGGTCATCGCTTTTTTCGGCATATTAAAATTGGAATGAACTGCCGCGCCGACAACATCAAGTTTCGCTAAAACATCATCACTTATATCCAAACTCCCGTCTTTCATTATATTGACTTCGGCTCCTTTCAAAACTCGAAACTTGAAACTTGAAACTTGAAACTTTTGATTTATCTTATCTATTTCTTTTATTTGACGCATTAATTTTTTCTCATCAGAGCCTCCCGTCATCGCAAGGGATTTCGTATGATCGGTGATGACAATATATTCAAGCCCCGATTTCATCGCCTCTTTTGCCATTTCTTCAATTGAATTGGCACCGTCGCTCCAATTCGTCTGAATCTGCAAATCGCCTTTCAAGTCGCCGTACTCTATGAGTTTCGGTAATCTTCCATTGCCAGCCGCCTCAATTTCGCCGTTATTTTCCCGCAATTCCGGCTTTATGTAATTCAATCCTAATTTTTCGTAAATTTCTTCCTCTGTCTTCCCGGCTACAATTTTATTGCCTTTATAAAGTCCATATTCGTTCAATTTAAATCCCTTATCTTTGGCAATTTGACGCAAACCAATGTTATACTCCTTGTTTCCGGTAAAATAATTCAACGTCGCGCCGAAACTTTTTTCTTTCACGACGCGCAAATCCGCGTCCATTCCGTTTTCCAACCGAACCATTGATTTTGCGCGGCCCCTTCCGTAAACCCTGACGACTTCCGGCATACCGACAAAAAAATCCATAATTTTTTGCGGCTTTTCCGAAACAATCAAAATATCAATGTCGCCTACCGTTTCTTTCATCCGGCGGACCGATCCGGCAACAACGGCTTTTTTAACTTCCGGCAGTTTTTGAAAACGCGCTTCAATTTCGCGGATAAACGGCAAAACAAATCCTAAAACAAATCTGCCTGAACATTGCTTTAAAAATTCAATTCCTTTCAATATATTGTCTTCGGTTTTTTTCTTAAAATGCGGTATTTTGCTGATTTTTCCCGCGCGCGCCGCTTTTTCCAGTTCAGCAACATTTTTTATTTTCAGATGCTTATACAGCGTTTTTATCATTTTTGGTCCGATACCTTCAATGGCCGCAAGCCCTTCAACATCAACCGGCATTTTTTTCTTTATTTTTTCGTAATCGGAAATTCGGCCGGTTTTTATAAACTCTTCAATTCTTCCAGCGATGCCTTTGCCGACTTCCGGTATTTTTTCCAGACCTCCAATGCCTTCTTTTTTATAAATTTCCGCGATGTCCGTTTCCATCGCGCCGATTATTCGCCCAGCGCGCTCAAACGCCCGCGGCCGAAATTGTTCATCTTCCATATCCAAATAAAGCGCGAAGTTTAATAAAATTTTAGAAATTTTTTCGTTTAGCATACTTTATTTAATTATATACCTTTTTTATTTGCTATACGAATTATATGTTATAATTTACAAATGATGCTTGGAAATGATAAAGGGGAAAAATTGATTTTTTATGGCGTTATTATTATTCTTTTTGCGCCGCTTATAAGCCCGTTGTTTCTCGCGCCGCTGGGAATTTTTTTATTTCCCGATGCTTTTGCCAAAGCGCTGTTCTTAAGAATCACGATTGAAATAATTTTCGCGTTAGCAATTTTTTTAATATTGAAAAAACCTGTTGTATTGAAAATTAAGCCATTATTTTGGACTTTCCTTTTTTTATGGTTAGCTATGGCTGTTTCTATTTTTTTATCTATTCAACCGCATCAGTCCTGGTGGGATTTACAATACCGCTCGCTGGGATTTTTCTTTTATTCGCATCTTTTTATTTTACTTTTTATTATTACTTATTTTATAAAAGACGCAAAAGTGTGGGATCGCATTTTCGCCGTAATTATAAGCATTGGCGGCATTGTAAGCGCAGTGGGCGTTTTTCAGCGTTTTGGCATATATTTCAAACTTGATTACATAGCGGTTAGCGGTTTGGATCGGCCCGCCGCGACACTCGGCAATCCCAATACTTTTGGCGCATACCTCGTTGTTTTATTGCCGATTACTTTGTTATATTTATTGCGGTCTTTTAAGGCGCAGCCGTTGCGTATTATTCGCGCCGCATTTTTTGGCATTATTTTTATATTGGAAATCGCAGGACTTGCCGTTGCCAACAGCCGGGCGGCAATATTGGGATTTTTTGCTTCGCTGATAGTGTTCGCGTTTTTTTATAATTTTCAAAAACCGTGGATTAAAAAAGCGGCTTTTGGCGCCTTGATTTTTTTGATTGTATTTTCTTTCGCCGGAATTAAAATCGGGTTTTTGCGCAATACATTTATTTTTAACCGTTTTGCTTCGTTAATATCCAGTTCCGGCGCCACCCGCCTAGCTGCGTGGCAAAGCGGCTTAAAGTCCTTTTTAGACCGGCCGTTTTTTGGATTCGGACCGGAAAATTTTGCCGTCGCTTTTGACAGAAATTATAATCCGTTTTTCGGAACAATGCCCGGATTGGACGAACATTGGTGGGGACGGGCGCATAATTTCGTCGTTGAATGGCTGGCAACATTTGGAATTATCGGATTTGCCGCTTATTTATTGGTTTACGGCTATATGATTTCTCGCTTAAATCGCGTAAGAAAAAAATTGAAAAATTCTCATTCCGCCGCAACGGCAACTATGCTTATTTCCGTTTTTACCGGATATTTCACATACAGTTTTTTCAATTTTGACACCCCGGCTGTTTTAACGCTAATTTTCATTTTATGGGGGTATTCGTATTTTATTATAAGCGAGTATTTAGAAACAGCTACGCAAACAAAAACGGTAATATTGCCTAAAACGGCAATGTATTTTTTTGTTTCCGTTTTATTTATTCTGATATTTGTCTTTTGGCGCTATAATTTAAAACCGTTTATTGTTAACGCGCAAGCGAATAGAATAGAAATAAATTTTCTTAACGACCCGGAAAAGTTTTTCAACGATTACGTAAAAATAACCAAAAATTCCGGTTATCTTGAGCATGATTTAAATTTACGATTTTATTCTTTGGCCACGAAATATGCGAATTGGCTTTTTCAAAACGGCAAAATTGAAGAGTCTATTGCCAAGAGAAAAGTTTTAGTCGGGCAATTGGAGAAAAATTTGCAAATTATGCCTTATTATACCAGAAATTACATATTTTTAGGCGATTCGTATGTTTATTTAATTACATTGGAAAGCGAGAATAAGACGGAAAATTTCACGAAAGCGCGCGATTATTATTTGAAAGCGATTGAATTGTCACCCAAAAGACAAGAGGGGCAAATGGGACTGGCTCATCTTTATCGCAGTATCGGGCAATATGATAAGTCAATAAAAATATTGCTGGAAATTATCGCTTCCAATGATCGATATGGTCCGGCGCATTTATGGCTGGCGATAAATTATTTCTACGAAAATGAAATTGAGGCGGGAATAAAAGAATTAAAAAAAACAATGGATTTGGGATATAATTTGCCGCTGGAAAATTTGCAAATAATATTTAAAAACCGGCCGGAAACATTGAAAAAAATATTAGAAAGCGTAAAATAATAGAAAAGAGAGAATTGAATATAATTAAAATTATAAAAATATTTATGGAAAATGTCGAAAAAAAATCAAAAGAGCTTGTTAAAAGCAAGGAGCAAGAAAAAGAATGGCGCAAATTTATATTTAAAGTGTTTGTTGATGCCGAGAAAGACCACGCGGGAGAAATGCATTTTGTTAATTTTAAAAATAAAATGTTTATGGCGGAATTTGAAAAACAAAAAGAATATATCTGGTCTTTGGATAAAGGAAAATTGAAAGAATTCAGAGATGGTCTTGTAAAAAAAATGGCTCAGGAATTCGTTGATTTTTTAACGTTTTCCGAGATGGAATTGTACGTTAAAATCAATAATATTGTAGATAATTACAAAGGAATTTCTTATCCGGAAAAATTAATTCCGCAAATCGAAGAATTAAAAAACGAATTGAATATTTTGGAAGAAAATTTGTTTCATGAATTGGAATTCGCTTATGATGCGCATAATGAAATAAAGAAATTAAAAAATAATACGGAACGAATTATAGAGGAAGCTAAGAGAAAAGGGAAAATGGATGGAAAAACTATGCAAACAATTCAAAGTGAAACGCGAGAGCGAATTTTACCGTTTTGTTTGGAGATACGAAAAATAAAAGAACAAGATGGGGCGTTTAGAAAATTTGAATTCAGAGAAATGTTTTTGGCGTATATTAAAACTGAAATAAATCTTTGGATAAATTTGGAATTTCGGCGTTCCATTTGGTCTGATAAATAACGGAAATATTACTAAAACTCCCCGATTTCTAAATAGAAGTCGGGGAGTTTTAGTATCCATGCAGTACCATTGAATTAGTCCGAACGCATTTTTCCGGAAAGTTCCACCCGCGAAAATTCGGAAAGGCGGAGCCTGCCCGCCGAAGCCCCTGCCTTGTCGGCAGGCAGGTTGGCGTAGGCGGGGAGCCGCACCGTTGATAATTTTCCGCCGGAGGCGGATCTGCCTCTGGCATGACAAGTTTTTCTTTGGCGGCAAATTCTTTGAAAATTTAAAAATCAAGTATAAAAGTTACGAGCATGGCCAATTTACTTTTATACAATAATAAGGATCGGCGCAACCGTTGTCGCCCGAAGTTCTTCTGTCCCCATCGGCGTCGCTGTTTAAAGCCGGATGATTTGTTTCCAACAGTGCTCCTAAAATATAACACTGGGGGCCTCTTCCCTCCCACCCTGTAAAATAATGAAAATTCAAACCCTGATTTTGGGTAGGATTATCCAGTGGATCAGACGGAGCATTTGCCATTACAGGCTGAAAATTCGTTGTCGTAAAATTACAATCTGTGCCTCGTGCTAGACAATTCTTAAAATATTGCATATGGGATGTTGTGTCGCATAAATCCCAACATGTCCCTCCCTGATTTACCGGATACCTGCCTTGTTGATCATAAAATAACTCTAAGGCGGTTTGGATTTGTCTTAACTCCGCAACTCTTTTGGCATCTCGCGCTTTGGCTCTCGCGCTATTCAAAGAAGTCAAAACAATACTAGACAAGACACCAATGATGGCAATCACCACTAGAAGTTCAATTAAAGTAAAACCAGATTTTAGATTTTTTTGTTGCATATTAAAATTTGCCTTCTCTAAGTTGAAGTGGCGTAGGGGGTCCCGATGATCTTTCGTTTCCGCCACCGCCAAAAATAAAAAACAATGAAATAATAATTACTACTGCTATAAATCCAAACAAAACATAGCCCGCCCGTTTTTCATCTTTGATATATCCACCGGAATACTTCATCACCATTTGAATGATTTTGGGAGTGTCGGAGTAATACGGACGGGCATATTGCTGTTCACTTTCAAACTTTACGCGGCTGCCTGAATCGTTAAGCGCGTAGCTCAAATCTATTTCTTTATTGTTTTCGTTATTTTGGTTCATGTTGTTTACAAAAGTTTTGTTGTGGTTTAGTTGTCCATAACTATTTCAATTATATCACTTCCCCCCCCCTCCTTCGCAAAAAAATGTACAGTTAATACCATAGGGTGTTTTGTTTTGCGTCCTTGCAAGGTGAGTCGCAAGGTCGTCTGCGCGGGTCAGGAACCAGAGTCCCTTGAACCGCGCCCTGAGTTGTGCCCTCGCGAGGAATTGAACCTCGATCGCAAGCTCCGGAAGCTCGCGTCCTATCCATTGAACGACGAGGGCTCTCCCGCGCTTTGATTAACATCAAAGCTTCGGAAGGGCAAGCAACTGTAAAATATTAATACTTGTCTTTTCGAAGCCTGAATGAAATAAAGGCGAAGGAGGAAACGACGAGGACTTTGCAAAAATTTCTAATTACTAATATTTAATTTTTAACGCCACGGTTTGTCGGGATATTTTTTCGCTATGTAATTAAAACGGCTTATTTTTTCTCCTGTTTTTTCGTCAAAAAGCGGCGTTCCGCCGATATAAAAAGTGTCTGCCGGATCTCCGTATTTATTCAAATCGTTATCCTTGATCCATTTTTCAATACGGTTTATTTCCTGGCGCGAAAGAAGTAAGATATCTTCCTGGTTAAGCGAATCAATATAATTGTTTAAGCTATTTATCTTGGAAAATATAATAATGGTCAAAGAGACTGTGATGAAAATAATAACTAAAATACCGACCCATGTTTCTATTGTGGTTGCAAAAACAGATTTTATCATATTTTATTTCATAGTAACTAATAAAGCTCCCCCTATCATCATCACGATGCCAATGCCGGCCAAAGGGCTTATTCTTTCGCCAAGTATAAAAACGGCTAATGCCGCTACAAATGCTAAACTAAGCCTGTCAATAACGGCTACTTTATTGGCTTGACCGTATTTTAAAGCCGTAAAATAAAAAATAATTGATAACATCATAACGGCGCCGCCGAGTATCATATAAAGAATTGTTGTTTTATCGGTTAAATTCCAATATCCAACGATGCGTTTGAAGCCATTAATTACCGTAATAAACACTAAAGCGATAATGCTCATAGCGCCGATACTGATAATAATTGGCGTAAAATTAGAGCCGACATTTTTGAGCCCTAATTTAATGAATATGGTCGCAAAAGCGGCAAAAATCGCCGAAAGAAATGCAAAAATAACCCACATAAAATTTATAACACTAAGATTGTCTATTAATTATTTATAAATCTATCATACCACTTTGCGAGATAAAAAAAAGCCCCGCCGCGTCCTGTTTCCAAGACGAGCGGGGGCTGTATTATTAAAACGCTTCCGCGAAGATCTTTGTTACCAATGATCTTCTTATTTTTTTCAATAAAACTGAACCTGCTTCGGGATAATCTTTTAAAGTCTCAATTGCCCCGACTAACCCGTTGTTGTTCTCTCGTAAAAACCACCTACTTACTTGAGACGGGTCGCCGTTAAATACAATTTTTGATCCTTCGGCAACTCTTGTGCCGATCAGCTTAATTTCACTTCTAGAGAAATTCTGCGCTTCATCTACAATAATGAAGCAGTCGCCAATGCTTCTTCCTCGTATATAGTTTATATTTTCAAATTCTATATATTGGGAAATTTTTTCTTTAAGTTTATTCGCAACGCTATCACTATCTTCTTTTACGCCCCTACCCTGTTTTTTATTCTCCGGGTAAGCGTTTGTATAAAACAATTCAGCTCCTTTTTTAATAAACTTGAGGTTATCAAACACCGATCCAACCCACGCTGCGATCTTCTCAAATTTATTCCCCTTCAATAAACCCAGGTACTGATCTTGCTGGAACGGCGCCATTGGCGTTAAAACCATAATTTTATCGTATAGCTTCTCATAGCCGCAATCCGGAAAACTTTGCAATTGAGCCAAGGCCGCCAATAAAGAAAGAAATGTCTTGCTCGTTCCCGCTTTACCAGACAGCAGCACTATTGATACGTCTTTATCGCATAATAAGTTCCACGCCAAACGTTGTTCTAAGTCATCTTCACCGGGACTCAATGAAAAAATCTTTCTCGGATGCATACAAACATGTTGAAATCCATTATTTTTATATCTATAAATCAAATCGTAATTATTATTAGGGATAATGAACTCGTTGTTAAAAAACTTTGTTTCTTTCAATTCTAAGGGCGCATCTTGAAGACAAAAGAATCGTTTTGATCTTATCGCCTCCAACGATTCTTGTAATACAACAATATGACGATAACCTTCGTACAGTTCTTTGAGATCAACCTTTAAATCTTTAACTTCTTCTACTCGTATATTAAGAAGGTTAGCCTTAGTTATCATTTCATCGTCTAAAGTTACAAGAATAACATTATTCTTATTTTCGGCGGCAGTTAAAAAATAGGCTAACGCCACAATCTTGTTATCAGGGGTAGTCAATGGCCAATCACCGACAAATTCGTGATCCCATTTTTGTGAATTACTTAATTTAACAATCCCACCGCCTTGAGTATGCACGCCGTCCACCAAAGAACCTTCAGAACTTAAATCTTTTATCTCTCTCAAAGAATCCCTTGCATTATAATTTTTCTGTTCTATGCCATTCTTGAGGCCCCGTAATTCACTAATTACTACGGGGTGTAAAAAAACCGTATTGTTACTATTGGCAAATCGCGATAAAAATGACGGAGATTCAACCAATACCGAAGTATCAAAAATATAGGTTTTTGATTTGGAAGGTGCCATTAAGACCCCCTTTCATTAAGGTGTACTTCAATAATTTAAATTTTTAAATCCGCGAAAAAAAGTTTTTCGTGAAACGCCGATGTTATTTTTTCAAATAACGGTATTATTATATTATACTTCATTATTCAAATTTTGGCAATAGTTTTTGATAAAAAAGGGCCTTTTTAAATTTAAAGGTCCTTTTTAGATACTCTATAAGGTGAAGCAATGGAATCAAACCAAATCTCCTCTAAGTCCTCTTCGATCTCTTTATGGGTCATGTCGCCGAAAAGTATTTTATAAGCTTTTTGCTTATTAGGTTTATTGAAATGCCGTAGCATTTCTCTGTCATCACCGCGCCAAAAAGCGCGCAATTTTTCTATAATTTCTTTTGGAGTCCAATTTTCAAAAAGAATGTGGTATTGTACATGCAAATCAAGCGGCGGATAAATAAGATTAAATTCCGTACTCAATCCTCCGCGGCTACTGGGAATTATATGATGCGGGGGATTACGTTTCCTTTTCTCATATTTTCTTTTCTTTCCCTTTTTTGTTCTGTGACTCAATTTACGCCTCCTTCCCGACCAAAACCTATTACTTGTCAAATTACATACAATTAGGTCTTTTTCTTAATTTAATATTACCGCTAATTTAATTTTTTCGCAATGATATAATAATTATAATAGTTTCCTTTTTCGTCTCCTCTTGATAGTAAGCCCGCTTTATTTGCCGTAAATTTCGCTTTCAAAAAAAGATTGTTTAATTCTTTTTTGGTAAAAGCGTGGTAATAACGCAAAACTTTCGCGTTTTTAGCCGCATAAGGCATTAAAATATCTTTAAAGTCCAATCGTGACAACCCCAATATTTTAAGAAAAAAATATTTAATTTGAAATTTAATCCCTTTTTTCTGCCATAAATTCCATACGGTGAAAACGGCAATGCCGTCTTTTTTTAAAACCCGTCGCGCTTCGCTTAAAAACTTCAGTCGCAATTCACGCGACGGAATATGATGTAAAACCGCAATGGAAAAAATTTTATCAAAATAATTATCGGGAAAGGGCAAATTTATACCGTCGGCAACAATAAATTTCGGCTTGATTGAAAATTTAGAAATTTGATCATTTAATAAAAATTGGAAATTGAAAATTGAAAATTTATTTTTCGCTTCTTCGATCAACTTTTCTGAGCTGTCCACTCCAACATATTCCACATCCATATCCTTAAATAACTCAATTAATCTTCCGTTACCGCATCCCAAATCCAAAATTTTATCGCCATTCTCAACATATTCTTTCAAAAAAGAAAGTTCCGGCCATAAATTCCGCCGCGTCCTTGAAAAATCATCGGCAATCAAGTTATAATTCCTACGAGTATCTTCTGATATTTTTTTCGCGTAAATTTTATCCATAATCGCATTTTAGCATATGAAAGAAATAATAAAAGAAGCGATAAAACTAAATATTTTTTCAAAAAATGAACTCGGGCGTTTAAAACGTCGATACGCTAAAAAAAGCGGCGCGATTTTGCCGACCAACAATAAATTGCTTGAAATTTACAGAAAAATGTTGAAAAAAAACGAAATACAGAAAAATAATACTATTGAATTATTATTGCAAACACGGAATGTAAGATCGCTTTCCGGCGTTGCCATTGTAAGCGTTTTAACTAAACCCTACCCCTGTCCGGGAAAATGCTTTTATTGTCCTACGGAAAAAGGAATGCCGAAAAGTTATCTTTCCAACGAACCGGCGGTTATGCGGGCGATTTTAAATAAATTTCATCCCCATAAACAAGTAAAAATGCGGCTAAAAGCGCTTCAGGGCAATGGCCATCCAACGGACAAAGTTGAACTTATTGTTATCGGCGGAACTTGGTCATATTTACCGAAAAAATATCAAATATGGTTTATAAAACAATGCTTTGACGCCGCCAACGACCGCAAGGCAAAAAATTTGCAACAGGCGCAAAAAATCAATGAAACGGCAAAGAACAGAATTATCGGCTTAACACTGGAAACGCGCCCGGACTTTATTAACGAAAAGGAAATAGAAAGAATGCGGATGTTGGGCGCGACAAGAATTGAATTAGGCGCGCAATCTCTTTATGACGATACTTTGTACTATAATCACCGCGGTCACGGCGTAAAAGATTTGATTTACGCCACAAAACTTTTAAAAGAAGCGGGATTTAAAATATGCTATCATATGATGCCAAATTTGCCCGGTTCAAACATTAAAAAGGACCGGCAAATGTTCAAAAAATTGTTTTCAAATCCTGATTTTCAACCGGATATGCTAAAAATATATCCTTGTGTAGTTCTAAAAGAAGCGGAACTTTATAAATTATGGAAGCAAGGCGGATATAAACCATATTCAGATAAACAATTGGCAAGCCTTTTAGCCGATATCAAAAAAAATATTCCTTATTATGTCCGCATCAACCGGCTTGTACGCGATATTCCCTCAACGAGCGTTGTCGCGGGAAATAAAATTTCCAACCTGCGCCAAATTCTAAAAAATAAAGGTATTGTTTGCCGATGCATTCGTTGCAGAGAAGCCGGCCATAACAAATGTACGGGTAGAAAAATTGTAATGTTTCGCGAAAATTACGATGCTTCCGGCGGCAAAGAAATATTTTTAAGTTTTGAGTCTCCTGACCGTAAAATTCTTTATGCTTTTTTACGTTTGCGCGTAAATTTCGCTGACGCGCTTTTTCTGAAAAATACGGCTATAATCCGCGAACTGCACACATACGGGCAAACAATTCCGATAAACCAAAAGTCAAACGCCATTCAACACAAAGGATTGGGGAAAAAACTTATGGCAGAGGCGGAAAAAATAGTTAGAAAAAAATTTCCGCGCGTAAAAAAAATCGCGGTCATCTCCGGAATCGGAGTCCGCGAATATTACTGCAAATTGGGATACGAACTGGAAAATACTTATATGGTAAAAAATGTTTAAAAAAAATACATTGACAAGATCAATGGATTTTTCCAAAATTAAATTATTTTTTTCTTTTATTATTCCTTGGGCTAATTCCGCAGGCATTTTCGTGTAATGCGAAAATACCTGCTTAACCATTAAACCGTTTCTCCGTGTCATTGACTTCAGCGCGGGATAATACTTGCTTAATTCTTTCAAGGGCGGAATTTATTTTAATAAAAAAAGCTGCTGTATTCTACAGCAGCTTTTTGTTATGCATGGAGCTCTTCCAGTAGTCTCCAGTTTACAATCTTACCACTGGAAAGTTCATATTTGAAATAACATTTTTTATCGATTATTTTAAAAAATAAATAAGTGCAATTATCCGCCAATCGGACTTCTGGCATTTCTTCCAATAATTTTTCAAATTTTTCAAATTTATTTTTGGTTATAATGCAGGAAAAGCATTGGTTTTTTTCGTCCCCTAATTCAAGCTCTATCAATATTTTTTGGTCTTGAAGTGAAAATTTTATTAAATTGCATATTTTGTTCGGATGTTGCGGACATATTATTCTGAATTTTTTTCCTAAAAAATTCATTATTTACCCTCCTTTTTTATTATTACGCAGTAAAATTAATAATAAATGCAACAATTTTTTAATGAGCAGATGCAGTGTTAAAATATATCATAATATGGCATATAAAGCAATGAGTGTTATTTTTTATAGCGGACATTTTTTAATGGTCAAATCCTGAAGAATTCTCTCGCGTTTTTTGTTGTCTGTTCCGCGACTTCTTCCAGCGAAATTTTTTTAATATCGGCGATTTTTTGCGCAACGTATTTTACAAAAAGCGGTTCGTTTCTTTCGCCTCTGTGCGGAACGGACGCGAGATACGGAGCGTCGGTTTCAATCATTGTTTTATCCAAAGGAATATTTTTTATCGTTTCATCGTATTTATTCGTAAAGGTAACGATGCCCGTAAAAGAAATCAAAAGCCCCATATCCAAATATTTTTTCGCCGTTTCCCATGATTCGGAAAAACAATGGATAACGGCCTTGAGCGGCAAAAATTCTTTTACTATTTCCATCAAATTATCGGTTGCTTCGCGGGAATGAAGAATTATCGGTTTTGAAAATTTTTTGGCAATTTCAATTTGACGGCATAAAACCTTTTTTTGCAATTCTTTCAAGCTTTCGTCTTTCGTATGATAATAATCCAGCCCAATCTCGCCGATTGCGACAACTTTTAAATTTTTAACTATTTTTGAATAAAAATTTTCGTTAATTATGTCTTCAACTTTTTCATTTTTATCTTTAACATAAATCGGGTGAAATCCCGCGGACGCGTAAACGCCATCTTGATAATTTTCCGCGATTTCCACCGCGCGTTGGCTTGTCTCTTCATCAACACCGACATTTATCATCCAAGTGTCATTTTCAAAAGCGCGATTTATAACATCGCGCCAATCGTCTTTAAACGGTTTGAAATTAAGATGGCAATGGGTATCAAAAAAAATCATAAAAACTTTATTATCGGTGGCTTACGCCACCTCCTCCTGATAACACTTCTCGCAGTAAACAATTTCAGGCCTATTTGGATCGTATGTCGTCTCAAACTCGTTGGGACAGTGATTATCGTTATGGTGGTTATGATTGATCGTATTCCGGTAAACTTTGTTATCCGATTGCGTTCCGGCGCACATACACTGTCTACGCCACAGTTTTAACGGGTTGCGCTGTTTAACGCGCTGGTAATGGCGGCAATTGGGGCAAAGACGGGGTAAGGGAAGATTGTTTTTACGGTAGAATTCCAGTTCTCGGGGAATGATTTTAAATGCCGTTGAGCATTGTTCATTGCAAATGGTTTTTTGGCTATCAATATCATAGTGTTTGCATTGGATTATCTGATCTAAAATATCATCGTTTACATCCTTGATATGATCGGGTATTTGTTCTGTTTTTAGAGTAACTTGGTAATTCTTTGTTTCCGGGTCTTTCCATCGGTATCCCTTGTTTATGGCTTGTTCTTTGGTTAAAGGGAAGTATTCCTGGGCCACGGTTTCGTTGTAGGCAAACGGAGACAATTCCGGAGGGAAAAACTCGCCGTAACGATAGATTATTTCTCGTGTTTGAGTTTTTGAATTTTGGTTATTGGAATTTATTTGTAATTTAGGATTTGTGATTTGTGATTTTCGAGATATATACGGCATTTCATTCATATGCTTGATTATCTTCGGCACCAGTTCTTCGTATTCTTCCTTGGTGCATTGTTTGTTGAGAATACAGTAAGATTTAGTCCTGAGTCCAATGCAACCGAAAAGATTGGCAGAACCATGACAATTGTAAGAATACTGAATATCGTGACCGCCCCATACTACGATAGAAAATTTACTTCGCGAACCGCCAATGCCGGTATCTACCACTTCATACAATAATTCTGCTTTAGCGCCCAAACCATAACCGTCGTATGTATCGCGTATCGTAAGACCGCCCCATACTGCGAATTTACAATCTTCCACCGAAACAACATCAAAGCATTTATAACAATTTTTTGCTTCACCGATTATATCGCCAACGACATTACTCGTCTTCTTGAAAGAATAAATATATTTTCTTGGAAATTTTAAAATCAGTTCTTTGTGTTTTCTTTTAATTTCCTCCATGGCCTTATAACTTCCCGCGTTAAATTCTCTAAAAAACTTCTCGTATGAATCCTTGGTATGCGGGGAATTAAATACATAATATGATTTATTTCGCAACCCTACGCAACCGAAGCAATTTGAACAATTGCGACAATCGTAAAGAAACCAGGAATCAATGCA
>Ga0209211_10003924_pt1 | contig 23676 bp, 22 predicted proteins | sample RifGroA2_FD_183992 | JGI IMG/M metagenome (GOLD analysis project Ga0209211, IMG submission 183992) | Groundwater microbial communities from Rifle, Colorado, USA - Groundwater A2 (SPAdes) (version 2) | ecosystem: Environmental > Aquatic > Deep subsurface > Groundwater | place: Rifle, Colorado...
CTGACGACCATAGCGAGTTGGTCCCACTCCTTCCCATCCCGAACAGGACAGTGAAACGACTTTGCGCCGATGATAGTGTGGATTACCCATGTGAAAGTAGGTCATCGTCAGACTCCTTACAAACAAACAACCCGGCCTAGCGCCGGGTTTTTTGTTTGTGGGTTTGAATGAGACCTATTTGAACGCAGTGACAACACGCCGCGCAGCGGCTTGTTGCGGCGGAGACTCATATCGGCTTCATCGATGTGATGTCATAGCCAAAGTAGGTCATCGTCAGACTCCTTACAAGCAAACAACCCTCAAGTGAAAACTTGGGGTTTTTTTGTTTTTGCGGCACTCATCGAGTATCCTCACATACGGAACCCATATCCAGGAGGTGCGCATGACCAGACAGATCCAGGAGGCCTATATTGTCGCCGCGACGCGCACCCCGGTCGGTAAGGCACCGCGAGGGATGTTCCGCAACACGCGACCGGACGATCTGCTCGTTCATGTGCTGAAGAGTGTGCTGCTGCAATGCCCCGATCTGGAGCCCGGGGCGGTGCAGGATGTGATCGTCGGCTGCGCGATGCCGGAGGCGGAGCAGGGAATCAACGTGGCGCGCATCTCTCTGCTGCTGGCGGGATTGCCGCATGGCGTGCCGGGCGTGACGGTGAACCGCTTTTGCGCCTCCGGCCTGCAGGCGGTGGCGATGGCGGCCGACCGCATCCGCCTCGGCGAGGCGGACGTGATGATCGCCGGCGGGGTCGAGAGCATGAGCATGATCCCGATGATGGGCAACAAGGTGGCGTTCAATCCGGAAATCTTCGCACATGAAGAAAACGTCGCCATCGCCTACGGCATGGGCATCACTGCGGAGAAGGTGGCGGCGCGCTGGAAAGTATCGCGCGAGGCGCAGGACGAATTCGCGCACGAGAGCCACAGGCGCGCGCTGCAGGCCATCGCTTCCGGCGAGTTCCGGGACGAAATCTCGCCGTATGCCATCGCCGAACATCTGCTGGACCTCGCTGCGCATCATGCACGCAGCACAACGCGACTGGCAGCGCAGGACGAAGGCCCGCGTGCCGACACCTCGCTGGAGGCGTTGGCGAAACTGCGTCCGGTGTTCGCCAAGGAAGGTTCGGTGACGGCAGGCAACAGCTCGCAGATGTCGGACGGCGCGGCGGCTGTGCTGCTGTGCAGCGAGGCCGCGCTGAAACGCTACAACCTCACGCCGATAGGCAAGTTCCATGGCTTCAGCGTGGCGGGCGTGGAGCCTGAGATCATGGGCATAGGCCCGAAGGAGGCCATTCCGCGCGCCTTGCGCCAGACCGGCCTGCAGTTGCAGGACATGGAGTGGATCGAACTCAACGAGGCATTTGCCGCACAATCGCTCGCGGTGATCAACGACGTTGGGCTGGATCGTGCAAAGGTGAATCCCCTCGGCGGCGCGATCGCGCTGGGTCACCCGCTGGGCGCGACCGGCGCGATTCGCACCGCGACCCTGCTGCATGGGTTGCGCCGCCGCAAACAGAAATACGGCATGGTGACCATGTGCATAGGCACGGGCATGGGCGCCGCCGGAATATTCGAAGCGATCTACTGAGTCAGCCGGCCACGGTCATGGCAGACAAATCCGACAACGATACCTTGCGCATCCCGCGCGGCGTGTGGGTGCTCGGCTTCGTCAGCATGCTGATGGATATTTCCTCGGAGATGATCCACAGCCTCCTCCCTCTGTTCATGGTCACCGTGCTGGGCGCCAGCGCATTGGCGGTCGGGCTGATCGAGGGCCTGGCCGAATCCACCGCGCTGCTGGTGCGCGTGTTCTCGGGCGTGCTGAGCGATTACCTGGGCAGGCGCAAATGGCTGGCGGTGCTCGGTTACGGGCTGGGCGCGCTGACCAAGCCGCTGTTCGCCATCGCCACCAGCACCGGCATGGTGCTGACTGCGAGATTGCTGGACCGGGTAGGCAAGGGCATACGCGGAGCGCCGCGCGATGCCTTGATAGCCGACATCACGCCGGAGCAGGTGCGCGGCGCGGCTTTCGGTCTGCGTCAGTCGCTGGACACGGTGGGTGCGTTCCTCGGACCGTTGCTGGGAGTCGGTTTGATGCTGCTGTGGGCCAACGATTTCCGCGCGGTGTTCTGGGTGGCGCTGATTCCCGGCCTGCTCGCCGTCGCGTTGCTGGTGATCGGCGTGCGCGAGCCGAAGCAACGCGATGGGCACAAGCCGGTCAACCCGATCCGCCGCGAAAACCTGAAGCGGCTGAGTGCGGCCTACTGGTGGGTGGTCGGCATAGGCGCGGTGTTCACCCTCGCGCGCTTCAGCGAGGCGTTTCTCGTGCTGCGCGCCGATCAGGGCGGCATCCCCCTCGCGCTGGTTCCGCTGGTGATGGTGGCGATGAATGTGATCTATGCCGCGACGGCTTACCCGTTCGGCAAACTCTCCGACGGCATGAGCCATATCAAGCTGCTGGCGCTGGGGCTCGCGGTGCTGATCGCCGCCGACCTGGTGCTGGCCACCGACGACCACTGGACCACGGTGCTGCTCGGCGTCGGGTTGTGGGGCGTGCATCTGGGCATCACGCAGGGCTTGCTGGCGCGCATGGTCGCCGACACCGCGCCCGCCGATCTGCGCGGCACGGCTTACGGTTTCTTCAACCTGATGAGCGGCATCGCGATGCTGGTGGCCAGCGTGCTGGCCGGGCTGTTGTGGGATCAGCTCGGCGCTTCGTTCACCTTCTACGCGGGCGCGGCCTTCTGCGTCATTGCCCTGCTGGGCCTGCTCTGGCGGCCTGCGGCATAGCCGGCTGCGGTATCATGCGGCCATGAATATTTCGCATCCATCTTCTTCTGCGGACGAGTCCGCACATCATGTCACACCCCACTTCGACGTAGACCACGCTTTGATCGAACACCTGAACGGCGAGTGCCACGACTGGGCCGGCATGGACGGCGATGCGCTGCAGCAGGCGCTGCGCGCGCAGGGCGAGGCATGGTACTCGCTGGTGGCCGAACGCTGTCCGCATCTGTTCGCCGCCGCGCCGGTGTTTATCACCGTCGCGCAGTTGCAGCAGATGCATGCGGTCATCGCGGCGTTGGAGCGGGTGGTGGCGTTGCCGGGTTGGCATGAAGGAACGAGTGCGGCCAAGGGCGTGTTCTACGGCTACGACTTCCACCTCAACGAGCAGGGCGCTCACCTGATCGAGGTAAACACCAACGCGGGCGGCGCATTACTCAACGCACTGCTGATCGACAGTCAGCGCGAGGCGGGGCTGTATGGCGCAGAGGTCGCGGCAGAGAATCTGGAGCAGCAGTTCCTCGCGATGTTCCGCAACGAGTATCGGCTGGCGTGCGGCGATGCGCCGCTCAAGGCCGTCGCCATCGTGGACGAGCAGCCCGAATCGCAATACCTGTATCCCGAGTTCCTGCTGGCGCAGCGCATGTTCGAGCGCGCAGGAATCGCGGCGCATATCGCAGACCCATCGGCGTTGCAGATGCGGGGCGATGGCCTGTATCTCGGCGAGCAGAAGATCGACCTGGTTTACAACCGCCTGACCGATTTCTCGCTGCAGCAGCATCCCGCATTGCGGCAGGCGTATTTCGAAGGAGGCACAGTGGTGACGCCAGCCCCCGCGCACTACGAGCGCTATGCGGACAAGCGCAACCTCGCGCGGCTGAGCGACGCGGACGCACTGCGCGCACTGGGTGCAAACGAGGCAGATATCGCTACGTTGCTGGCGGGCGTGCCGCAGACGCGACTGGTGTCGGGAGCGGATGCCGAACGATGGTGGCAGGAGCGCAAGCAATGGTTTTTCAAGCCCGCGACGGGTTACGGCAGCAAGGGCAGCTACAGCGGCGCGAAGCTGACCAAGCGGGTGTTCGGGGAGATCATGCATGACGGCTATGTCGCGCAGCGCATGGCGGCACCGGGCGAGCGCAAGGTGTGCCTGCCGGACATTCCGCCGCAATCGCTCAAGTACGACGTGCGCTGCTACACCTATGACGGCCAGGTGCAGTTGATCGCCGCGCGCTTGTACCAGGGGCAGACCACCAACTTCCGCACGCCGGGCGGCGGCTTCGCGCCGGTGCGCGTGGTCGAGTAGAATGCCCACATGTTGATCTATTCGTTTCTTGCTATCGGTATCGGCGCGGCGCTCGGCGCATGGGCGCGCTGGGGCTTTGGGCTATGGCTCAACCCGTCGCTGCCGGAACTGCCGCTCGGCACGCTGTCGGCCAATCTGGTCGGCGGCTATTTGATCGGACTGGCGATCGCGTTCTTTTTGCAGCATCCCGGCATCTCGCCGGAATGGCGCTTGTTCGTCATCACCGGTTTCCTCGGCGGCTTGACGACCTTCTCGACATTTTCCGCGGAGACTGTCACGCTGCTGTTGCGCGGTCAGTATATGTGGGGCGCAGGCATCATCGCGGCGCACCTCGGTGGCTCGCTGCTGATGACCGTCATGGGAATTCAAACCGTCAAGTGGCTACAAGGAGCGCAATGATGAATGTATTAACTTTCTACGTTGGCGAGAAACAGCATCACGATGGGATGCCGTTATACGAATGGTTGTTGAAGGAAGCGCGGGAGCTGGGCGTGCATGGCGGTTCTGCGTTCCGTGCCATTGCGGGATTCGGGCGTCACGGGCGGCTGCACGACGATATGTTCTTCGAACTGGCCGGCGAACTGGCGGTAAAGGTGGAGTTCATTCTCGACGACACGCTGACCGGGCAGATGATGAAACGTGTGGAAGCCCAGAATGCGAAAGTGTTCTACACGCGTCACGAGATTCAGGCCGGGATACTCTGAGTTTCTGGATTTTTGTCGTTGCGGTAGTTTGTTTGTGCGGCATGAACCTGGAAAAGAAACTATCCACGGAAGACACGGAAAGCAGGGAATGGATTGAGCGGGCATGTTGTTGTTGGGTGGAATACTCGCGAAGCACGAACGGCGGCTCCAGATGCATCCGACTGATTGTAGTGTCACCTGTTGGGTGGATCTAAGCCCGATTAACTGATGGTTTATTCCGTGATTTCCGTGTATTCCGTGGACGAATAGATTTTCAGGATGAACGGAATCCCAAAAACAAAACCCCTCGCCGTTCAAACGGCGAGGGGTTTTGTTCGTAAAGACGGCGGTTCTACTTGATGCGCATGCCCGGCTGAGCGCCCTCGTCCGGCGACAGGACGAACAGTCCCGGTGTCTCGCCCGAGGCTGCCAGAACCATGCCTTCCGACATGCCGAACTTCATCTTGCGCGGTGCGAGATTGGCGACCATCACCGTCATCCGACCCTTCAGCTTCTCCGGATCGTAAGCCGACTTGATGCCGGCGAACACCGTGCGCGGCTGCGCCTCGCCGATGTCCAGCGTCAGCTTCAGCAGCTTCTCGGCCCCCTCCACATGCTCGGCGTTGGCGATACGGGCCACGCGCAGGTCGACTTTCATGAAATCGTCGATTGAGATGGTTTCGGCGATAGGTGCGATAACGTTCTGTTGGTGTTCGGCGTGGCGTGTTTCGGAATGAGACTCGGTCATGGGTTTGAGGCTTTCCTGGTTGGCGGCGACCATGGCTTCGATCAGCTTGGGATCGAGGCGGGTCGCCAGATGTTGGTAAGCATTGATGCGAGCGGGCAATACGGCAAGGTCTGCCCACGAGAAGTCCCGATCCATGCCGAACAGTTCGCGCGCAACGCGCGAGGTCAGCGCCGGCATCACCGGACTCAGCAAGACCGAGAGTACATAGAATCCGTGCAGGGCACGCGAGCAAACTTCGTGCAGGGCGTCGCGTTGGGTGTCGTCCTTGGCCAGCGTCCACGGGGCGGCGGCGGCAATTTCACCGTTGATGCGGTCGGCGAGCGCCATGATATCGCGCAACACACGGGCGTAATCGCGGTTCTCGAACGATTCGGAAACGACTAGGCCGCTGCCAACCGCGCCATCCAGCAGGGGCTTACCATCGGCAAAGGCGAGCCTGCCGTCGAAGAACTTGGTCAGGAATCCTGCGCAACGGCTGGCGATGTTGATGTACTTGCCGATCAGATCGCTGTTCACCTTTGCCACGAAATCCTCAAGGTTCAGGTCGAGGTCCTCCATCGTGCCGTTCAGTTTCGCGGCGTAGTAATAGCGCAGGTATTCGGTGTTCTTGATGTGATCGACGTAGCTGCGTGCGGTGATGAAGGTGCCGCGCGATTTGCTCATCTTCTCGCCGTTCACGGTGAGGAAGCCGTGCGCGAACAGTTTGGTTGGCGTGCGAAAACCGGCGTGTTGCAGCATCGCCGGCCAGAACAGCGCGTGGAAGTAGAGGATGTCTTTGCCGATGAAGTGGTACAGCTCGGCCTTGGAATCAGGCTTCCAGTAGTCGTCGAAGTTCAGGCCCTTAGTCTGGCACAGTTGCTGGAAGCTGCCCATGTAGCCGACCGGCGCGTCCAGCCACACATAGAAATATTTGCCCGGCGCATCGGGGATTTCGAAGCCGAAATAGGGCGCGTCGCGCGAGATGTCCCAGTCGGAGAGTTTGTTTTCGCCTTCCGCGCCCAGCCATTCCTGCATCTTGTTGGCGGCTTCCGGCTGCAACGAGCCGCCGCGCGTCCACTTGCGCAGGAACTGCTGGCAAGAGTCGGCGGAAAGTTTGAAGAAATAGTGGTCGGAGTTGCGCAGTTCCGGTTTCGCGCCGGATACGGCGGAGAACGGTTCGATCAAGTCGGTGGGCGCATAGGCCGCGCCGCAGACCTCGCAGTTGTCGCCGTATTGGTCTTTGGCGTGACACTTCGGGCATTCGCCCTTGATGAAGCGGTCCGGCAGGAACATGTTCTTGACCGGGTCATAGAACTGCTCGATGGAACGCACCTCGATCAGTCCGTTCGCCTTAAGCGTGCGATAAATGCCCTGAGCGCATTCCTTGTTCTCGGCCGAGTTGGTCGAGCCGTAGTTGTCGAACTCGACGTGGAACGCCTTGAAGTCGTCGTAATGCTCCTGCCAGACGCGGGCGATCAGCTGCTCCGGCGTGACGCCTTCCTTTTCGGCGCGCAGCATGATCGGCGTGCCGTGAGTGTCGTCGGCGCAGACGTAGTGGCAGGTGTTGCCGCGCATCTTCTGGAAGCGCACCCAGATATCGGTCTGGATGTACTCGACCAGATGGCCGAGATGGATGCTGCCGTTGGCGTAGGGCAGCGCGGAGGTGACGAGTATTTTGCGCGTGGTCATGGGGTATCGCTAGAATGCTGTGAAAGGGCGGATTTTAGCAAATCGCGCGCGACGGCTGCGAATTGTTTGCCCCCATGCGGGGGATTGTGAAATGGGGACGACTCTTGCATGATCGTAACCATGTCAGACCTGTCTGAAAAACTTTCCATTGTTGCACCGCTGTATCGCGGTGCGTTTGCGGTCGCCGATACGATGGGGCGGCCATTGCGCGACCTGCGCATCTCGGTCACCGACCGCTGCAACCTGCGTTGCACCTACTGCATGCCGCGCGCGGTGTTCGATGAGAATCACAGCTTTCTGCCGCGCGCCGAGCTGTTGAGCTTCGAGGAGATCGAGCGGCTAGCGAAACAATTTGTCCTGCTCGGTGTGCAGAAGATCCGTCTGACCGGCGGCGAGCCGTTGTTGCGGCGTGGCATAGAGCAGCTCGTCGAGCGCCTCGCCCGCCTGCAGACCACAGCCGGGACGCCGGTCGAGATCGCGCTGACTACCAATGGCGTGCTGCTGGCCAAAAAGGCGCAGGCGCTAAAGGATGCCGGGCTGGCGCGCATTACTATCAGTCTGGACGGTTTTAGCGAGGTTACCTTTCGGCGTATGAGCGACTCGGAGGTGCCGGTGCAGACCGTGCTGGACGGCATAGCCGAGGCGCAACGCGTCGGGTTGGCGCCGGTCAAGGTCAATATGGTGGTCAGGCGCGGAGTGAACGATCACGAGATCGTCGCGATGGCCGGGAATTTTCGCAATAGCGGCATGGTGTTGCGTTTCATCGAGTATATGGATGTGGGCTGCAGCAACGGTTGGCGCATGGACGAGGTGGTGCCGGCGCGGGAAATTCTGGAGCATGTCGCCGCGCGCTATCCGTTGCGACCGGTCGATCCGAATTACGCCGGCGAGGTGGCGGAGCGCTGGCTGTATGCCGACGGCGGCGGCGAGATAGGCGTGATCGCCTCGGTTACTCAGGCGTTCTGCCATGAATGTACCCGCGCCCGGCTTTCCACCGATGGGCATCTCTATACCTGCTTGTTCGCCACCGGCGGGCTCGATCTGCGCGAACCGCTGCGCGCAGGGATGATGGAAGACCAGCTGGCTGAATTGATCGAGGCCTGCTGGCAACGGCGCAACGACCGCTATTCTCAACAGCGCCAAGCCATGGCGGGTACCGGGGCGGCGGTGAAAAAGATCGAAATGTCCTATATCGGCGGATAGCGGATAGATAGTAGACACATTTGCTCGGGTTGTTGCAGAAAAGCGACACTTTTGGCAATAAAGTCACAAAACAGTAACACTTCCATCAGCGGTTGATGATAATGCCAATCAGAATTCTCTGATGTACCGAGAATTTTCGACAGGCCGGCGATTCATGCCGACATAACCGGAAATTTAACTAAGGAGTTTTACATGCAAAAGAAAATCATCGCTCTGGCTATCGCCGCAGCAGTATCCGCACCGGCTTTCGCTGACAACAGCAACGTTACGATCTACGGCGTGGCTAATGTGTCTTACGACATGACTAGCACTGGCTCTGGCACTCTCGCAGGTGTTGCAACCCCCGGTTTCAGCAGCAACAAGGTTTCCAGCAACACTTCCCGTATCGGTCTGAAGGGTTCTGAAGATCTGGGCGACGGCCTGTCGGCAATTTGGCAGGTTGAGTCGCTGGTGCAAATCGATAATGCGGGTGCTGGCGCTGGTAACGGCATTGGCAATCGCAACACCTTTGCTGGCCTGAGCAGCGCATCTGCCGGCACTGTGCTGCTGGGTCGTCACGACACTCCGTACAACCTGTCCAACCGCAAGTACGACCTGTTCGGCGACACCCTCGCGGATAACCGTTCCATCATGGGTGGTGGTCAAGGCAACTTGGCTACCGTCGGCGCTTCGTTCAATGGCCGTCAGCCTAACGTGGTTGCTTACATCTCGCCAGCGATGAGCGGCCTTACCGGTGCAATCGCTTACGTGGCTGGTGCTGAGAGCCAAACTACTGCAGCTCAAATCAAAGGTAGCGCGTGGTCGTTGGCGGCTTTGTATGGCAATGGCCCATTGAGCGCAAACTTCGGCTATGAGGTTCATAACATCGGTAACACTGCTGGGACAATCCCTTCCGGTAACCTCGGTGTAGTAGGCCTTACCGCTGGTTTGAAAGAGACCGCATGGACCTTGAGCGCAGGCTATAAGATGGATGCGTTTGAAGTTAACGGCGTGTACGAGAAGACCAGCGACGACTTCGGCGCACTCGGTGCTAACGCATTGGGCCACCGTGCTTACTACCTGTCCGGCAAGTACAGCTTCGGCAGCAATGCCGTCAAGCTGGCTTATGCTAACGCAGGTTCCAATGCAACTGTTAACACCGGTGCTAGCCAAGTTACTCTGGGCTTCGACCACAGCCTGAGCAAGCGCACTACCGTGTACGCACTGTACACACAACTGAGCAACGACACAGGCGTTGCATACGGCCTGTCCGCCAATGGTACGGGTGCTCCTGCTGCTAACATCACAGGTAGCGGTGCAAAGCCTTCTGCTGTTTCTTTGGGTATGAAGCACACTTTCTAATCTCTGGCATCCGCAAGGGTGCGATGGTTTAGAAAATAAACGGGCGCCTTCGGGTGCCCGTTTTTATTTTTGCCCATTCGGGCTATTCTTCGTGCGAGCTTCTTCCGTTACTCTATATCTCTATGAACGACCAACAACTGCAACGCTACGGACGCCATATCCTGCTCGAAGAGATCGGCATCGAGGGGCAGCAGCGCCTGCTGGATTCCCGTGCGCTGATCGTAGGTCTCGGTGGACTGGGTTCGCCCGTGGCGTTGTATCTGGCGGCCAGTGGCGTTGGTCGGCTGACTTTGTGCGATCACGACACCGTGGACTTCAGTAACCTGCAGCGCCAGATCGTCCATCGCACCTCGACCGTCGGCCAGCCCAAGGTCGCTTCGGCCCAATCTTTGCTGCATGACATCAATCCCGAGGTCGAATGTATTGCGTTGCCGATTCGCGCCGATGAGTTGCACTTGAACGAGTTGATCGCGCAGGCCGATGTGGTGCTGGATTGCAGCGACAACTTTGCGACGCGCTATGCGATCAACCGCGCCTGCATCGAGCAGCGCAAGCCGCTGGTGTCGGGTGCGGCGATCCAGTTCGACGGTCAGGTGGCGGTGTTCGATCATCGTCGCCCGGAGGCCGCCTGCTACAATTGCCTGTTCCCCGAGGACAGCCAGGCCGCCGAGTTGCGTTGCGCAACGACCGGCGTGTTCGCGCCGCTGGTTGGCATCGTAGGCAGCTTGCAGGCGGCGGAAGCGCTGAAGCTGCTAACTGGCATCGAGCGCGGCCTGAGCGGCAAGCTGCTGACGATAGACGCGCTGGATATGCGCATCGTGCGCAGCAATCTGAGTCGGGACGAGTCCTGCTGCGTGTGCTGCGGGAAAGACTGAAGGTAGACAGATGAACGAACTGAATCATTTTTCCGAATCCGGGCGAGCGCGCATGGTGGACGTGGCGGATAAGGCCAGCACCCAGCGCGTCGCGGTCGCCAGCGGCATTCTGCGGATGCAGCCCGCGACGCTGGAGCGTATCCGTGCCGGGCAAGTGAGCAAGGGCGACGTGCTGACCGTGGCCGATGTCGGCGCGGTGATGGCGGCGAAGCGCACGCCGGACATTATTCCAATGTGCCACTCGATCGCGCTGACCGGCGTCGAAGTCGAGTTCAGCGAGATCGTCGTGCTTGATGCGGAGGGCTGCGTCGGCATCCGGGTGCTGGCGACCGTCGGCTGCGTCGGGCAGACCGGCGTCGAGATGGAGGCGCTGTGCGCCGCGAACGTCGCGTTGCTGACGATCTACGACATGTGCAAGGCAATCGACCGCGGCATGCGCATCGAGTGCGTGCAGCTGGAAGAGAAGCGCGGCGGCAAGAGCGGCGTCTGGTTGCGCGGAGAAAGTGCATGATTTCGATATTGCTGTTCGGGCCGGTGGCCGAGCGCGCCGGCACGGCGACGCTGCAGTTCGGGCACAGGCCGGGGCTGCGCCTGCAGGAACTGCGCGACGAATTGTCGGCGCGCTATCCGCAGGCATTCGAGATCGTCTGCTTCACCGCGGTGAACGGAGAACAGGTTCGCGACCAACAGACTCCGTTGGCGGATGGCGACGAGGTCGCGTTCATGGCGAAATTCTCCGGGGGCTGACATGGAAGGAAGCAAGGGCGCGGTGCGCATACAGCAGGAGGACTTCTCGCAGGACGAGGAGATACGCGCGTTGAAAGCGAGCTCGAAACGCATGGGCGGCATCGCCACCTTCCTCGGCTGCGCGCGCGATTTTTCGGATGAGCGTGAAGTCACCCAACTGGCCTTCGAGGCCTACGGCAGCATGGCGCTGGCGGAAATGAACAAGTTGCGCGACGAGGCGATAACCCGCTTCGGCCTGCTGGATGCGCGCATCGTGCACCGCATCGGGACGATAGGGGCGGGCGGGCAGATCGTGTTCATCGCCGCGGGCGCGGAACATCGCGCTCCGGCATTCGATGCCTGCCGCTGGATGATAGACGAGCTGAAACAGCGCGTGCCGATCTGGAAGAAGGAAGTCTCGCCCCAAGGCGATGCATGGGTCACGCAGCATCCATGAACCCGCCCGTCTTCATATTCGTCGGCCACTCCGGTTGCGGCAAGACCACGCTGGTCGAAAAACTGATCCCCGAACTGACTCGCCGCGGCTTGCGCGTCGCGACGATCAAGCACGCCCATCACAAGGTGGTGCTGGACACGCCGGGCAAGGACAGCTGGCGCTACAAGCAGGCGGGCGCTTCGATGAGCATGCTGGTGACTTCGAACGAACTGCAGCTGGTCGCCGAGGCGGTGGACAGGCGCGAACCGGCGCAGCTGGCGCAACGTTTCCTCGGCGAGGCGGACATCGTGCTGGCCGAGGGTTTCTCGCATGCCGCCGGGGAAAAGGTCGAGGTGTTGCGCCGCGCTTGCGCCAACGAACCGCGCTGCGTAGTGGAGGACGGGTTGATCGCGATGGTCTCCGACATGGACGAGGTCTACCCGCAGCTGCCGCATTTCGGGCTGGACGATGCGGGCGGCATCGTCGATTTTCTGCTGGAGCGCGCCGGGCGATGATAACCGACTGCACCGCGGTCATCTTGGCCGGGGGCGATTCGCGCCGGATGGGGCGGGACAAGGCGGCGCTGCCGCTGCATGGCAAGCCGCTGTTGCAGCATGTGACGGATGCGGTAGCGCAGGTGTTCCCGCAGGTGATCGTCAGCGTGCGCCAGCCGCGCGCCGGGCTGGACTTGCCGCAGGTCTGCGATGCGCAGCCGGATGGCGGTCCGCTGGCCGGCCTGGCTGCCGCGCTGGAAAGCATAGCAACCCCCTGGCTGTTCGCGGTCGGATGCGATATGCCGTTTGTGTCGCCAGCGGTGATCGAGGTGCTGGCGCGTCGGCGCGTCGGGCATCAGGCTGTCGTGCCGCTGGTGCAGGGCCATCCGCAGCCGCTGGCGGCGTTCTACGCGCGCGAGTGTCTGGCGGCGATACGCGACATCCAGGCGGGCGGCGGCAAGCAGAGTCTGCGCGCGCTGCTGGAGCGGCTGGATGTCTGCTACGTGGACGAGGCGCAGCTGCGGGAACATGATCCGCAGCTGCGCAGTTTTTTCGATCTGGATACCCCGGCGGATGTCGCCGCGGCGTCGAATGGAGTGAGTTGATGGAATATTTGTCGGTGAGTGCGGCGCAACGCTGCGTGCTGGAGTCGGTCGTGAAGCTGGGTGTCGAGACCGTCAGGCTGGAGCAGTCGCTGGGGCGAGTGCTGGCGGAGGATATACGCGCCAATCGCGACCTGCCGCCCTATGACGTGTCGGCGATGGACGGCTTTGCGGTGCGCAGCACCGATCTGGCGGGTGGCTCCGTTGAACTCGAAGTCGTCGAGGACATCAAGGCCGGCGACATGCCGACCATGACGGTGCAGGCCGGGCAGTGTGCGCGCATCATGACCGGCGCCCCGGTGCCGCAGGGCGCGGATGCGGTGGTGCGGGTCGAGGACAGCGAAACATTGCCCGATGGGCGCGTGCGTTTTATCAAGCCTGCGCGGTCCGGTATGGACATTCGGCTGCGCGGCGAAGGCATGCGCAACGGCGATGTCGTGCTGACGGCGGGAACGGAGATTACGCCGGGCGTGGCCGGGGTGCTGGCGACCGTTAAGTGCGCGGAGTTCCTGGTTTATCGCCGCCCGCGCGTCGCTATCCTGTCTACCGGGAACGAGTTGGAAGGAATAGCCGAGCCGGTCGATCCGAACAAGATACCCGACGCCAACAGCTACGCGCTGCTGGCGCAGGTGCAGGCGCTGGGCATAGCGCCGGTGCTGCTCGGTATCGCGCGCGACGATCCGGTCGAGCTGGAGCGTTATTTGCGGCAGGGGCTGGAATACGATGTGCTGCTGGTCTCCGGCGGCACCTCGGTCGGTGTGCACGACTATGTCCGCCCAACTGTCGAGGCGCTCGGCGTGCAGATGAAGTTCTGGCGCGTCGCGATGAAGCCGGGTCACCCGCTGGCGTTCGGCGTGCTGGTGCGTCCGGACAATACCAAGGCTATGGTATTCGGGCTGCCCGGCAATCCGGTGTCCAGCATGGTGTGCTTCGAGGAATTCGTCCTCCTCGCGCTACGTCGCATCATGGGCCATGCGCTGCCTTATCGCCGCACCGTAAGCGCGCGCCTCGCGCATCCGGTGAAGATGCGTCCGGGTCGCACGGAGTTCGTGCGCGTCGTGCTGAGCCGCGACGAGCAAGGTTATGTCGCGACCTCGACCGGTACCCAGAGCAGCGGCGCGCTGCTGTCGATGGCCAGGGCCGATGGCTTGCTGGTGGCGCCCGCCGACAGTACCGGACTGGCAGCGGGCGAGACGGTGACCGTGCAGCTGCTCGACGGCGCGGCATTCCAGGATCAAGCGGGTTTCAGGGAGTAAGCAGGTAGGGCGGGCTCTGCCCACCACCCAACTGGCGGGCAAAGCCCGCCCTACGAATGGTTTATCAATCGGATTGGAATGAGCATGAGCATTGCACGTATCGGCATACTGACGATTTCCGACCGCGCCAGCCGCGGCGAATACGAAGACAAGGGCGGGCCGGCGATCCACGCGTGGTTCGCGCGGGTGTTGATTTCGCCCTGGGAGGCTGTCGCGCGGGTGATCCCCGACGAGCAGCCGCAGATCGAAGCGGCATTGCGCGAATTGAGCGACGTCGAAGGTTGTAGCCTGATCGTCACCACCGGTGGCACCGGGCCGGCGTTAAGGGATGTCACACCGGAGGCGACCGAAGCGGTGTGCGAAAAGATGATGCCGGGTTTCGGCGAGCTGATGCGCGCGGCTTCGCTGAAGTTCGTGCCTACCGCGATCCTGTCGCGCCAGACCGCGGGTATCCGCGGCAAGAGCCTGATCGTCAATCTGCCCGGCAAGCCATCGGCGATCGACGACTGCCTGAATGCGGTGTTCCCGGCGATTCCGTATTGCATCGACCTGATCGAGGGGGCATATCTGGAATCCGCTCCCGAGCAGTGCAAGGCGTTTCGTCCGGCGCACGCGAAGCCGAGAGCATAGGCGGAGGGGTTGCCGTGCGGATGGCGTATATAATTCCCGCAAACCGCGGCGCAACGGTCGCGAATTCTATCCCTGGTTATGTGAGGTCGCTCGTATGAGTCGTCTGTTGATGCTGGTCGTTATTGCAGTAGTTATCTATCTGCTGATTCGTCGCTCGTATGGCAAGAAGACCGATGTGGCGCAAAAAGAGGCGGTCACCGAGGATATGGTGCGTTGCGCGCATTGCGGCGTGCATTTGCCTCGTAGCGAGAGCATTCAGTCGGATGGGCGTTTCTATTGCAGCAAGGAACACCGCGATGCCGCACGTGGCTAGCATGGAGCTCCCTTGGGTGTGATGGACGAGCGATCTATCCCAGCTTCTCCCGTCGTCGATTTTTGGCGTTCGCTCAGGTATTACAGCCTGTACCGGCTGGTGCTGACCAGCTTCTTCGTGTTTCTTGCCGGGACGTTCGGCCCTTCGCTTTCATTGGGCGAGCGCAACTGGGAACTGTTCTTCGGCACCAGCGTGCTCTATGCGCTGGCGGCGATGCTGTCCTTCCTGCCGTTGTGGCTGCGTCGTCCGCGCTTTTCCTGGCAACTGGCCAGCCAGATCGGCGTCGACATAGTTGGCTTGTCGGTGCTTTCCTATGCCAGCGGCGGGATACAGAGCAACATCGGCCTGCTGTTGCTGGTATCGCTGGCGGCGGCGGGGATGATCAGCCGCGGTCGGGTTACGCTGTTTTTCGCCGCACTGGCCAGTATCGCCGCGCTGCTGGAGCATTCCTATGCGGTGCTGCATGGCGATGCCGATATATCGCAGTATGTGCAGGTCGGGTTGTTGTGCATGTCTTATTTCGCGGTGGCATGGCTGGCCCATGTGCTGGCGAAATATGCCGTGGAAAGCCAGCAACTGGCGCAGCGTCGCGCCCTAGAGCTGGCGGCTCTGGCGGAAGCGAACCGGCTGGTGATGCGCGATATGCAGGACGGGGTGCTGGTGGTGGATGCGCATGGGATGGTCATGCAGATGAATCCGGGTGCGGAGCGGCTGTTGCGCAAGAGCGTCGCTCCGGGGGCGGCGTTGTCGAAGAGTTTCCCGATTCTGTTCGGTCAGTATGCGCTGTGGCGGCAGAGCGGCAGAGCCACCCGCGACACCCTGCAGCTGGGGGGCGGCGTGCAGGCCAAGTTGCGATTTGTCGCGATCGATCGCGACGATGCGCATGGAGTGGTGATCTTCCTCGAAGATATGCAGCGAGTGCAAGCCGAGGCGCAGCAGATCAAGCTCGCCGCGCTGGGCCGCTTGACCGCAAATATCGCCCACGAGGTGCGCAATCCGCTGTCGTCGATCAGTTATGCGGCCGAATTGATGCAAGAAGAGGCGAGCGATGCCGGGCAGCAGCGGCTATTGCAGATCGTGCTGGACAACACCCAGCGCATCAATCGCATCGTGCAGGATGTGATGCAGATCAATCGGCGCGATCGTGCGCAGCCGGAACGGTTCGAGCTGGATACGATGCTGCGCGCACTGGTCGACGAGTTCGATCAGGCCGAGCATATTGAGCGGGGAGTGCTGGCGATGTCGGGTGAGGCGGGCGTGACAGTCTCGTTCGATCGCGGCCATCTGCGCCAGGTGCTGTGGAACCTGTGCCGCAACGCATTGCGGCATGGCAGCGGCGCCCCCGGCGGCGTGCGGCTGGTCGTCGGGGCGGAGCAAGGGCGTGTGGTGCTGGACGTGCGGGACGATGGTCCCGGCATCCCCGCCGAGCAGCAAGGCAAGCTGTTCGAGCCTTTCTTCACCACCGCGAACGACGGCACCGGGTTGGGACTCTATATCGCCAGAGAGCTGTGCGAGGCGAATGGGGCGCTGCTGGAATACCGCACGGTCGAGCGGCAGGCCGGCGCTTGTTTCAGGATAACTTTTGCTAGCCTGCGTAACGACGGGCAGGAGTATGGGTATGGGCAATAATTCTCGAACCAATCATCAGCGGGTGTTGCTGGTCGACGACGAACCGGACATCCTGGAGTTGCTGGAACTGGCGTTGCGCAAGATGGGGTTGGAGGTGGATAGGGCTGCCTGCGTGAGTGAGGCGCTGGATCGTCTGGCCAAGCGTCGTTACGACCTGTGTCTGACCGATATGCGCATGCCCGATGGCGATGGATTGCAAGTGGTGCAGTACATCGTGCAGCGCAATCTGGACGTGCCGGTGGCGGTGATTACCGCGCACGGCAATATGGAAAACGCCGTTAGCGTGCTCAAGGCCGGCGCGTTCGATTATCTGGCCAAGCCGGTTTCGCTGGATCAGTTGCGCGCCTTGGTGAAGTCCGCACTGACCTTGCCGTCGTCGTCGGCGGCGGAACAGGACAGGGGCTTGCTCGGCTCGGCGCCGGCGATGCAGAAGGTGCGCGAGCTGATCGAGCGTGTGGCGCGCAGCCAGGCGCCGGTGCATATCACCGGGGAATCCGGCAGCGGCAAGGAGCTGGCGGCCCGGCTGATCGTGCAGAGCGGTTCGCGCAGCGACAAGCCGGTAATCGCGGTGAATTGCGGCGCGATCCCGGAGACGCTGATGGAGAGCGAGTTCTTCGGCTACAAGAAGGGCGCATTTACCGGTGCAGACAAGGATCGGGATGGTTTCTTCCAGGCCGCCGACGGCGGCACGCTGTTCCTGGACGAGGTGGCTGACCTGCCGTTGACGATGCAGGTCAAGCTGCTGCGCGCGATCCAGGAGAAGCGTGTGCGCAAGGTCGGCGCGACCGCCGAGGATGCGGTGGATGTGCGCCTGATCAGCGCGACTCACCGCGACCTGGGCGAACTGGTGCAGCAGGGCAAATTCCGCCAGGACCTGTACTACCGGCTGAATGTGATCCAGATCCAGATGCCGCCGCTGCGCGAGTTGCGCGAGGATATCGTCGCGATCGCTCAGCAGACGCTGCAGCGTTTGCGCGACGGTGCTCCGGTGCGGTTCTCCGACGAGGCGTTGCGCGCGTTGCAGGCCTACGATTTTCCGGGCAACGTGCGCGAACTGGAGAACGTCGTCGAGCGCGCTCTGGCGCTATGTTCCAACGGAGTGATCACCGGGGAGGATCTGCAGCTTGCGCCGGTTGCCCATGGGCGCGTCGAGCATCCTGATCACTCCGAATTGGGCGACAAGCGCCCGCTGCCGGAGTATCTGGATCGCGTCGAGCGCCAGGCGTTGCTGGAGGCGTTGCAGCGCACCGGCTTCAATCGCACCGCGGCTGCCAAGCTGCTGGGGCTGACGTTCCGTACCATGCGCTACCGCATGGAGCGGCTGGGCATCAAGGACGCACAGGATAACGGCGATGCGGATTGACGCGTCCATGCGCATCGATGCCGAAGGCTTGCTGGTTGGCGGCGAATATATCCCGTCGCCCAACTGCGACCCGCGGCCTGCGGGTGAGATCGAGTTGCTGGTGATACATAACATCAGCCTGCCGCCGGGGCAATTCGGCGGCGACGGCGTGCAGCGCCTGTTCACCAACACGCTGGACCCGGAGGCGCATCCCTATTTCCAGACCATCGCCGGATTGAAGGTGTCCGCACATTTCTTTATCCGGCGCGACGGACATGTCGTCCAGTTCGTCTCCTGTCTGGCGCGGGCCTGGCATGCAGGACTGTCCCGTTGGCAGGGGCGCGAACGCTGCAACGATTTTTCCATCGGCATCGAACTGGAAGGAACCGACGAATTGCCGTTCACCGATGCGCAGTATCTTGCATTGTTGGAATTGTCCGGTGCATTGCGCGTTGCCTATCCTGTACGCGGCATCGCCGGGCATAACGATATTGCGCCGCAACGCAAGACCGATCCCGGTCCCTGTTTCGACTGGATGCGTTATCTGGCCGGGCTTGGCGCACGCTAGTCGCCGATTCGTCGAATTGGCAGAAATATATAGGTCATTTTTCTGCTTGCAAAATTTTCTTTGGATACTACAATTAGCGCTGCCGCTCAAAAATAATACTAGATGTAGTGGTTTTTCGTTTTTCGGGCTAATCAAGAATTCAAAGGGAGTAAGCTTATGCTGCACGCCGTAGCCACCGAGAGTGTCACCATGTCAACTATGCATGTCACCGACGCTTCAGATTCCATCCAGTCTCATCCCAGTACGCTCGATCAGTACAAAGTGATTCGCCGCAACGGTTCGGTAGTTCCGTTCGAGCTGGGCAAGATTTCCGTTGCCTTGACCAAGGCATTCATCGCCGTCAATGGCGCCCATGGCGCCGGTTCTGCGCGCGTGCGCGAACTGGTCGAGCAACTGGCCGGCGGCGTCGTGTCCGCGATGATGCGCCGTCAGCCGCACGGCGGAACGCTGCACATCGAGGACATTCAGGATCAGGTTGAGCTCGGCCTGATGCGTTCCGGCGAACACGATGTGGCGCGTGCCTATGTGCTGTATCGCGAAGAGCGTTCCCGTTCGCGCGCCAAGGTCAAGAGCGTTGAGCCGATGCATGTCATCAATGTGACCGGTGCGGACGGCGTTGCACGTCCTCTGGACCTCGATCGCCTCTCTGCGCTGGTGGTGTCGGCTTGCGAGGGCTTGGGCGATGCGGTCAATGCGGATGCGGTGCTCAAGTTGGCGATCAAGGATTTGTACGATGGCGTGTCGCAGCAGGAAGTCAGCAAGTGCCTGATCCTCGCGGCGCGTTCGCTGATCGAGCAGGAGCCTGCATACAACTTCGTTACGGCTCGTCTGTTGCTCAATAACATGTGCTGCGAGACGCTGGGCGAGGATGTCGCGCCCGCCGAGATGGCGACGCGTTATGCGGAGTATTTCCCCGAGTACATCAAGCGCGGTGTTGCAGCTGAACTGCTGGACGTGCGCCTGTCGCAGTTCGACCTGCCGCGCCTGGCCGCCGAGCTGGATGCGACGCGCGACCTGCAATTCGGTTACCTCGGCCTGCAGACTCTGTATGACCGTTACTTTTTGCACGTGCAGGGTAAGCGCATCGAGTTGCCGCAGGCATTTTTCATGCGCGTTGCGATGGGGCTGTCGCTGAATGAGATCGACCGCGAGTCGCGCGCAATCGAGTTTTATCGCCTGTTGTCCAGCTTCGACTTCATGAGCTCTACACCGACACTGTTCAATTCCGGCACGCAGCGTTCGCAGTTGTCCTCCTGTTATCTGACGACGGTGGCAGACGATCTGGACGGCATCTACGAGGCGATCAAGGAAAACGCACTGCTGGCGAAATTCGCCGGCGGTCTGGGTAACGACTGGACGCCGGTACGTGCGCTGGGCGCGCATATCAAGGGCACCAACGGCGAGTCCCAGGGCGTGGTGCCGTTCCTGAAAGTGGTGAACGACACCGCGGTCGCGGTGAATCAGGGCGGCAAGCGCAAGGGGGCGGTGTGTGCCTACCTGGAAACCTGGCATCTGGACATCGAAGAGTTCCTGGATCTGCGCAAGAACACTGGCGACGACCGCCGTCGCACGCACGACATGAATACCTCGAACTGGATTCCCGACTTGTTCATGAAGCGGGTGATGGAAGGTGGCGACTGGACCTTGTTCTCGCCGTCCAATGTGCCTGATCTGCATGACAAGTTTGGCGCCGATTTCGAGCGTGCCTACGTGGCTTATGAGGCGAAGGCCGCCAACGGCGAGATCAAGCTGTTCAAGAAGCTTCCGGCCGCTAGTCTGTGGCGCAAGATGCTGACCATGCTGTTCGAAACCGGCCATCCATGGATCACCTTCAAGGATCCGTGCAACATCCGTTCGCCGCAGCAGCATGTCGGCGTGGTGCATAGCTCCAATCTGTGTACTGAAATCACGCTGAACACCAGCGAAAACGAAATCGCCGTGTGCAATCTGGGTTCGGTGAATCTGGTGGCCCACTTGTATCCACAAGGACATGAACAGGCCGGGCAGATCGACCACGACAAGCTGCGCCGCACCATCAACACCGCGATGCGCATGCTGGACAACGTGATCGACATCAACTACTACGCGGTGGGCAAGGCGCGCAATTCCAACCTGAAGCATCGCCCGGTCGGTATGGGCATCATGGGCTTCCAGGATTGCCTGCACGAATTGCGTATCCCTTATTCGTCCGAAGCAGCGGTGGAGTTTGCCGACCGTTCGATGGAGGCCGTGTGCTACTACGCCTACTGGGCGTCTTCCGAATTGGCCGAAGAGCGCGGGCGCTACGCCAGCTATCGCGGCAGCCTGTGGGATCGCGGCATCCTGCCGCAGGATTCGCTGGAAATGTTGCGTGAGGAGCGCGGCGGTTACGTCGAAGTCGACATGTCTTCCTCGATGGATTGGGATGCATTGCGCGCGCGCATCAAGCAATACGGTATGCGCAATTCGAATTGCGTGGCGATTGCGCCGACCGCGACGATTTCCAATATCATCGGCGTATCGGCCTGTATCGAGCCGACTTACCAGAACATCTTCGTGAAGTCGAACCTGTCCGGCGAGTTCACCGTGATCAACGAGCATCTGGTCGCCGACCTGAAACAATTGGGGTTGTGGGACGAAGTGATGATCGCCGACCTGAAGTATTTCGATGGGACGCTGGCCAAGATCGACCGTGTGCCGCAAGAGTTGCGCAGCCTCTATGCGACGGCATTCGAAGTCGAGCCGGGCTGGTTGATCGAAGCGGCATCGCGTCGCCAGAAGTGGATCGATCAGGCGCAATCGCTGAATATCTATATGTCGGGAGTGTCAGGTCGCAAGCTGGACGAGACTTACAAGCTGGCTTGGCTGCGTGGCCTGAAAACCACTTACTACCTGCGCACGCTGGGGGCGACTTCTGCAGAGAAATCTACCGGCCGCGCCGGCGCGTTGAATGCGGTGCCGACGCACGGTGGCGTGGTGGAAGAAACCCAGTTCTGCTCGATTGACAACCCTGAATGCGAGGCTTGCCAATAGGCAAGCTCCGCATCGGGGTTGCGGTGAAGGCTCTCGTACCCGAAGGGGTGGCCGAAACCACAATCCGTTTTGTGAGGCTTGCCAGTAGGGCAAGCCCCGCGTCGAGACGGCAAAGAAAAATTTGAGTCTGTTTCATCGCAGACTCTGAAATATGGGCAGTAATGTCCGATAAACACAGGAGATGAATAATATGCTGACATTCGAAGAAGACATCAAGCCGTCCGCGATGCCGTTTGGCGCGATGCGTGGGGCTTATGGCGACGCGCCAGTCGGAAAGAGTGCCGACAGTCCGCAAATGGATTCCGCGCCTGCTACAGGTCGCGTGCGCGTCGAGGACAAGGCGATCATCAATTCGCGTGCCGACGTAAATCAACTGGTTCCATTCAAATACAAATGGGCGTGGGAGAAGTATCTTGCAGCCTGTGCTAATCACTGGATGCCGCAAGAAGTCAATATGACCGCGGATATCGCGCTGTGGAAGGGCAATAAATTGACCGAGGACGAGCGTCGTCTGGTCAAGCGTAACCTGGGATTCTTCACTACAGCGGACAGTCTGGCTGCGAACAACATCGTGCTCGGAACCTACCGTCATATCAGCAACCCGGAGTGCCGCCAGTTCCTGTTGCGCCAGGCGTTCGAGGAGGCGATCCATACCCACGCATATCAATATATCGTTGAAAGCCTGGGGCTGGATGAAGGCGAGATTTTCAACATGTATCACGAGGTGCCCAGCATTCGCGCCAAGGACGAGTTTCTGATTCCGTTCATTAACGTGCTGACCGACCCGGCATTCAAGACCGGCACGCAGGAAGCGGATCAGGCACTGTTGCGCAGCCTGATTGTATTTGCCTGCATCATGGAAGGCCTGTTCTTCTACGTCGGTTTCGTGCAGATACTGGCGCTCGGGCGCCAGAACAAGATGACCGGCGCGGCGGAGCAATACCAGTACATCCTGCGCGATGAATCCATGCACCTGAATTTCGGCGTGGATGTGATCAACCAGATCAAAATGGAAAACCCGCACCTGTGGACGCCGGAGTTTCGCGAGGAAATTCGCGGTTTGTTCCAGAAAGGTGTCGAGCTGGAATATGCTTACGCCGAAGACACCATGCCGCGCGGTGTGCTTGGCCTGAATGCCGGCATGTTCAAAGAGTATTTGCGTTTTATCGCGAATCGCCGCTGCCAGCAAATTGGCGTCGACACCTTGTATCCGGGCGCAACCAACCCGTTCCCCTGGATGGCCGAGATGATCGATCTCAAGAAAGAAAAGAATTTCTTTGAAACTCGTGTAACTGAGTATCAAAGCGGCGGGGCATTGTCGTGGGACTGAGATGAGCGAAGAGCAATTCATGAAGAGTAAGCCCATCGCGCTCCGACGACAGTCGAGTTGGAGTGTGAGGGATTGTTGACAGGCGCGTCACCGTATCAAGCGGTGGCGCGTTGTTTTGTGGATGGCCGGTTTTTGAGGGGTTGTCGAGAATGCCAGCCAAGTTGCTGGTCAGCGTTGCATAGCCATCGACTTGGCGGGAAGAAAAATTCAGCCAAGTCGATGGTTAAAAGGCTTCGGACATGCCGCGGTGCGGTATGCTGAGGGGGTAGTAGGGGTAGGTGTTGTATTTCGTTAACTTTCATTATCGCAAGGAGGTTGAAATGGCAGCAGAGAAAAAAACTAAACCAGCAGCAAAGAAGGCTACGGCAGCTGCAAAGCCGACAGCCAAGAAAGCGGTAGCAGCGAAGAAGCCCGCGGCCAAGAAGGTAGCACCAGCCGCGAAGAAAGTCGTTGCAGCCAAGCCGGTAGCGAAGAAGGCAGCAGCCAAGCCGGTAGCGAAGAAGGCTGCAGCCAAGCCGGTAGCGAAGAAGGCAGCGGCCAAGCCGGTAGCGAAGAAGGCAGCGGCCAAGCCGGTAGCGAAAAAGGCAGCGGCCAAGCCGGTAGCGAAGAAGGCAGCGGCCAAGCCAGCAGCGAAAAAGGCAGCAGCCAAGCCAGCAGCGAAAAAGGCAGCAGCCAAGCCAGTAGCGAAGAAGGCAGCAGCCAAGCCGGCAGCGAAGAAGGCAGCAGCCAAGCC
>Ga0209211_10003926_pt1 | contig 23675 bp, 20 predicted proteins | sample RifGroA2_FD_183992 | JGI IMG/M metagenome (GOLD analysis project Ga0209211, IMG submission 183992) | Groundwater microbial communities from Rifle, Colorado, USA - Groundwater A2 (SPAdes) (version 2) | ecosystem: Environmental > Aquatic > Deep subsurface > Groundwater | place: Rifle, Colorado...
GGAAAATTTGAGAAAAGGCTTTATCAAGAAATACATTGCAAATCAATATACGTTAATTGACCTTGAAACAAAAGAAGAAGTCATCGCGTTTGCACGCGGCAAACTTAGGTATGTGAAGCTAGACGAGGATTCTACATTCTATCGTCAAACCTCCATGAAAACGAAGAAGGAACAGAAAATCATGACGATTTCTCCAAAAGTTGGGGATTATGTCGTTTATGATGATTCAGAAGATCAATTTCTGATTACAGAAATCCTTCCGAGAAGAAATGATTTGGTTAGACCGGACGTCTGCAATATTGATCAGGTTTTACTTGTATTTTCTGCAATCAGCCCCGATTTCAGTTTTCATCTTTTAGACAAGTTTTTAGTCATCATGAACCAGGAAAGGCTGACGCCTGTTTTAATCATTTCAAAAATTGATCTGATTGGAAAAGAACAGCTGGAAGCATTAAAAAAAGACTTGGAATACTATAAAAATATTGGTTATGACATCTATTATGTCAACAGCAAACAACGTATCGGAATCGATGTTTTATCGGAGATATTCAGAGATAAAATATCTGTTTTGGCTGGCCAGACTGGTGTTGGCAAATCAACATTATTAAACGCATTGATGCCGGAGCTTGAATTAAAAACCCAAGAAATATCGAAAGCGCTGGGGCGTGGGAAGCATACGACAAGACATACTGAACTCTACCGTTATAACGGAGGATTCATTGTCGACACTCCAGGGTTCTCTAAGATTGAATTTGTAATCTTTCATGTGGATGAGGTTAGAGGATTCTATCCGGATTTTCTAAAGCTGAGCGCTGAATGTCGGTTCGGATCTAAGTGCCTGCACCTAAATGAGCCGGATTGTGCGGTCAAGCATGCTGTGGAAACCAAAGACATGTTAGCTTCGCGCTATGAAAATTATGTTGCTTTTTGTGACGAAGTCAAGAATCAAAAGGATAAATATTAGGAGGGCATCATGAAGATTGCACCTAGCGTATTAACCGCTGATTTCAGCAATTTAAAGAAAGAACTGAAGTCCATAGAAAATGCGGATTATCTGCATCTTGATATCATGGATGGGCATTTCGTACCCAATATCTCATTTGGTCCGGCGATTGCCAAAGAAATCGAAAAAAACACCGAGCTTTTGCTCGATGTTCATTTGATGGTCACCGATCCCTTCAATTGGGTGGAAAAGTTTGTTTTTCCTAAGACAAAATTCATCACGATCCATACAGAAGCCAACAAAGTTTCTGAAACGATATCCTTGATCAAGAAGCATCAGATTGGTGTTGGATTATCCATTAAACCAGCGACTCCAGTCCGTGATTTGTTACCTTATATCAAAGATGCGGCTCTTGTTTTAGTCATGACTGTTGAACCAGGTTTCGGTGGGCAGTCATTCATCATGTCCAGTTTGGACAAGGTGAAGGATCTGGTCATAATCAGAAAAGAAATGAAACTTGATTTTGTGATTGAAGTTGATGGTGGAATCAATTTAGAAACGATAGCGCTTTGCCGTGATGCCGGTGTGGACATCGCAGTTGCAGGAAGCTATCTATTCAATCAAAAAGACCGTATTCAAGGTATTTTGTCTCTTAGATGAGAGTACTCGTCATCACACATCCCACACCAAAGGATATTAGAGCATTTTTCCCCCTTCGAGAAGATGATTATATCATTGCTGTCGACCAGGCGGTTTCAAATCTTTATAAACAAAGAATCAAAATCGATTTGGCAATCGGAGATTTTGACTCCCTGTCGAATCAGGGCATGCTGAACAGCTTGAATGTGATCAGACTCAATCCTGTGAAGGATGTGACTGATACCAATCAGGCATTGATAGAAGGGATGAACAAAAATCCTGAATCACTTTATATGATTGGTGGAATTGGCGGAGAAAGAATCGAACACTTCATGGTGCATACGATGTTCTTCAATCAGTTTCCTAAACTTGTCATCAAGGATGAAAAAAGCACTCTCTTCTTATTGGAAGAAGGCGTGCATTCATTATCAAATCGTGATTATAATACATTCATCGGATACCCAGAAGCAGTACTATCCTTATTTGGATTCAAATATCCACTAGATCATTATTCATTAAATCAGTACGATCCATTATGCATCAGCAATGAAATCCTTTCAAATCAAGGAACAGTGACAGTGCATCAGGGTAGATTACTTTCAATCATCTCAAAAAAATAAAAAATAAAAAGGCTGTTGGCCTTTTTTATTTTAAACGCGTTCTAGATTGTTTTTCTTCAAAGCGCGAGCAGAAACCTTAACTTTACTTATTGTTCCGTCTGCGTTCTTGATACGTACTGTTTGAAGATTGCTCTTCCATGTACGGCGAGTCGCGTTTAACGCGTGACTGCGTTTATTTCCAAAAACTGTTGATTTACCTGTTACGTAGCATTCAGCCATATTCTCACTCCTAACTGCACAATTAAGTTTAACAAAAATAATTCAAAAAAGCAACCGTAAAAGTATTTATATTTTAAAAAAAATACAAATCATCCTCATTGTGTGCAAACTGTGCGCACATGCGTTATTTTATTGCTCATGATATCATCAATCCATAGGAATAGCAGGATCAAAAAAATGGTAACACAAAGGACCATATGATTATGTAATTGCGAGTCGTGGTTTTTGAATCAAGAGAAAAAAACATAATTGATGCGTAAATCAACTGAGAGAGTATCCCCCAAACAAGATTTACTTTTGTTTTGGAAGGAAATCAACATGTTTTCATGCACCGGATTGTACCATGAAATACAGTAAAATATGTGCTATATTAGGTAGTTATTGTCAACAGATTGCAAGTGGAGACGAGCAGTAGAATCAACCAAAGAATTAGATTTAAGCGAAATCGCTAACAATATCATGAAACTGCTTAAGGTTAGTATAAAATTTATGTTTTATGATATAATCATGGTGTATGGAAATGGTTATAAAATATATTGCAATTTCAAAGTAATAATGCTATACTAAAAAAGTATAAAATTGAAACATCCTAAATAAAATTCAATTTATCTATATATACACATTCATTTTTCCAAATATGAGGAGGATCATTTATGGCGAATCAAACAGTCAGTGGAACTCTATTTAAAAAAATGGTAACTAACGGAGCAGTAAACCTTAAAAACAATCACAAAGAAATTGATCATTTGAATGTATTCCCAGTACCTGATGGAGACACAGGAACGAATATGCAAATGACCATGATGGCAGGCATTAAAGAAGTCAATAATTTAGATTCTCAATCTATCGTAGATATTTCAAAAATATTATCTCGCGGATTACTCATGGGTGCTAGAGGAAACTCTGGTGTTATTTTGTCCCAATTCTTCCGTGGCGTTTATTCAGAAATCGCTAAAATTGACAATGGTTCAGCAACTATCCAAGAATTCATCCAAGCATTAGTGGGTGGATATCAAATGGCGTACCGCGCCGTTATGGATCCAGTTGAGGGGACCATTTTAACTGTTGTCAGAGAATCAGCTGAAAAGGTTGTCCGTGAGTCTTCCAAATTAAATAGCGTTGAAGAAGTTTTAAAGCTTTACTTGGAACAAGCAAGAGAAACACTCATCAAGACACCAGAATTACTTCCAGTCTTAAAAGAAGCTGGAGTTGTCGATAGCGGTGGAGCAGGTTTCATCAAGATTATCGAAGGTTGGGTTATGGCACTTGAAGGACAGATGCTGAATGAAGCAGAAGTTCAAAGCCAGCCACAAGCAAGAGAACATTATCAAGGCGCTGAAAACCTTGGTGCATTCGATATCAAATTCGGATATTGCACTGAATTCATCGTCAAGTTGCACAAACCAGAAAAATTCAATGAAAAATTCATGAAGGACCCACTTTCACAAATGGGTGATTCACTTGTTGTTGTTACTGATGATGATTTATTAAAAGTACACGTACATACGAACCAGCCAGGTGTCGCATTGACACTCGCTCAAAAGTATGGAGATCTTCAGACCATTAAGATTGACAACATGCGCATTCAGCATTCCAATATCATGCCAGGTGAAGATGCACATGAGCATAAAGAAGTGAAGAAGGATGCAAACAAGGTTGCCAAGAAGAAGGCGAAATACGGCATTATCGCTGTTGGATCCGGTGAAGGCATCAAAGATGCGTTTACAGAACTCGGCGTTGACCTAGTCATTGATGGTGGTCAGACGATGAATCCTTCAACAGAAGCATTTGTCAAGGCTGTAGAGTCTTTGAATTGTGAACACATCATTATCCTTCCAAACAATAAAAATATCATCCTCTCTGCAGAACAGTCCATGGATTTATGTCCAAACCGTTCCATCAGAGTCTTAAAGACAAAAAACATCGCACACGGCTATGCATCCTTAATGGCATTTGATCCAACTGCTGAACTTGACGATAACTTTGAAGCAATGATGAGCATCGTCACGAACATGCGTTCTGGAGAAATCACTTATGCAGTCAGAGATACTGAACTGAATGGCGTTGTCATTAAAAATAATGATTTTATCGGTATTACACGCGGAGAGATTCTTGTATCAACTCCATCTCGCTTAGATACCGCTAAAGCGCTTCTAGAAGACATGATTGATGAAAATCGTGAAATTATTACAATCTTCTACGGATTACAATCCGATGAAGACGAACTCGAACTGATTGTAGCGCATGCGAAGAAGCTCAATCCCGACATTGAAGTCGACTTAATCGAGGGTAAGCAAGATATATACTCGTATATCATTGCAGTTGAATAACAACTTAAAAAGGTGCTCGCACCTTTTTTAATGGCGGACGTGGTGAAATGGTAGACACGCATGTTTGAGGGGCATGTGACAGTTAATGTCGTGTGAGTTCAAATCTCATCGTCCGCACCATATAAGAAGCACAGGCTTGATACATAAGCGAATTGGTAATTCGCCCTAGTATCAAGCCTTTTTTGTTTGCACAAAGGGAGATTTTCCCCTATCTGCCAAATTACATATCAATATTTTGAACTAAAATCGAAGTTTTTTCGGGACCGATATCGTGTCGCCATCTAACCTTTTAACGATTACCTAACAATTTACACGATTACTCAACCATTTACACGATTACCCAACAATTCAACGATTACATGGTGATTTTCACAATATGTCCACTTTTTCTTTATTTTCAATCAATTCTACTAGTTTTTGATTAAAATTAAATTTCGTGTGACAGTATTGAGTTTATTGAAAAATATTGATAATATTAAACCGTAGTAATTGAAGGGGGTAATAATATGAAAAAAGTAGTATTGTTGGCTTTATCGTTCTTATTACTGTTTTTGCTGAATTCTACTCGAGTGTACGCGAATTCCGAATTAAAAGATGAATTACTTGATATGCGCACGGAGAACCGAAAAGTATATTCATTGGGAAACGACATTTATCGATATGAATTTTATACCAATCCAATACATTATTTTGATGCATATGACAACAGATATGTCGAATTTGATCAGGGATTGGCATATAATCTTAAAACGGCGAAATATACTACCATGAACAGCAACTATCGAGTAGAACTACCGACAACGAGTTCCGTTGATAACATGGTTCGTGTGAATTATTATGATTTGTACAGTATTGATATAGATTACTTTGGTGATAAATCGATGGATGAATCTCACATTTCTGAGGAAAACAATGTATATGCAACATATCAAAACAACCTGGATGGTCAGCTCAGATTCATCCCTCAAAATAGTAAGCTGAATGCAACATATCTATTTACTTCACCTAAATCAAGCAGACAAGTGAATTTTACAATATATTCAGTTGATTTGTCACTAAAAGAAATAGAGGATACATATTATTTTGTTGACACTGCCAATGTAGCCATATTTCAAACAAGTGATTATTATTTGCTGGACAGTGCAGGAAACGTTTCCTTTAAGGTCGATGTGGAAGTTCATGATTTAGGGAAAGGCATATATGAGTTTTCATTGACCGTAGATGATGAGTTTCTTGACGATGAAAACATTGTTTATCCTGTTAGTCTAATAGGAGGAGTCACATATTCATTGGTTTCTCAAAACGATGTCATTAGAGATAAAACAATTGTGAAAGATACCTATGAAGGATACGATACAGATATTTTAACAGTCGCAAAACAAACGTACTATCCCTTTCAAAACACGCCAGTGTATTTATCAGAATATCATTCATATAGCATATTAGAATTGAACTTCGACGAATTGACAGGATCGAACATTACCATTTTGGATGCGAAGCTATATCTTAACCGATATCAAAGCAATGTAAACTCAAAATTGCCATTATCAGAAATTACTTCATCTGATTTCGATTCAATTGATGGTTTTTCGTCCTATACCAAAGTATTAATATCGCAACCAACAATCAATTCGGAAAATATTGTATATGATATTACCGATGAAATCGAAAATCACGTGAGCAATGATGAAACGACGCTTCTTTTAGAATTATCACCGCAATTCATTTTATTGGGGACTTCAAACTTAAAATATATGAATATCATTTCGGAAAACGCCGATGAATACAATAGCCCATATTTTACGATTGATGTCACGGGTATCAATCTGAATAGTTCATATGGAGATTCTCCAGCATATGAACAAATAAATAATCTTGACCTTAATTGTTTCGGATATGCTCTACGAATGGAACATACAATATTAAATATTTCAACTCCTTCAGGGGTTATTAATTTTACAAATATATATGTGAGTAATGCTTATTTGTATCAAGTCGTAATTCCAGCAGTAATATATACCATAAACAATCAAACGTTTTATAGCACTAGGGTTCTTTCTAATATAAATGCTTCCATATCTGAAGATGAGTATAGAATTGCACTTAGAATTGGAAACGTAAATGAAACCAGCACTTTATTTTATACAACACCAAATAATTGGGGGCCGTTTACGAAAATTGATGATTTTCACTTTATGATACAGCTTGATGATGGTAGTTGGAGTCATAAAATTGGGGATCTACCTAGTCTACATTTAAGTAGTGTCATAAATCCTTCTGAAATCAACTGGGATGCGCCTTACATAGATTATTTCACGGGAGAATATTTCCCTAATCATTACAACAGTTATACTATATATTTCGCTGTTCTGCATACAAAGCCTGATGGCTGGGGGTATTAGAATGAAGAAAACTATTATTTTGCTTCTATCACTTTTAATACTATCCGGGTGTACTTATGAAACAGAGGAAAAGACAATATATGGTGAGTTGACCGACGCTGGATATATTCTTGATGAAATAGATATAACAGATCTGGATTTTGATGTAGCATTCATCTCTGCTAAATCCATAACCGATACATTAAGCGATGATCACGGTATTATCTATGAAGTATCTAGCGATGATGTGGGGATATTCTATCAAAACCGAATTGACTACAGTAACAATGCAAACGACATCGTTTTCATCTATAAAGCAGGGAACTATGTGTTTGAAATGCATCATAGTACGACTTCGACATTTCCCGGATTTATGAGACATTATGAATTTGAAGCGAATTTTCAATATCACATATACTTTTCAGGTGAAATGGAAGAACAGACTATCTATGATGAATTGACGGACGCTGGATATATACTTGCTGAAATAGGTACTACAGATCTGGATTTTGAGGTTACAGTAGTTTCTGCCAAATCCATACATGATTCATTAAGCGATGATTTTGGTATCATCTATGAAGTTTCTAATGAGGATGTTGAATCTTTTTATACAGATAGACAAGACTATAGTTACTTATTGAACGACATCGTTTTTATTTATAAAGTAGAGAACTATGTGCTAGAGATGTATCATAGTACGACTTCGACATTCGCCGGATTTATGAGACATTATGATTTTGAAGCAAATTTCCAATATGAGTTGTTCTTCTCAGGAGAATTGGAGTATCATCCACTGATACAGAGGATGTTTGATAACGGAGGATATATTTGGAAAGAGGAAACAGAGGAACATATTGTTGAATATCACGATGCTTACAATCGTCTGAATTTGCAGATTGAAAGTATTAGAATCATACCATTCAACAATGTCAGTTATACTGTGGTTGAATACAAATCAAGCGAGGAAGCATATCAAGCATTCATTTATCAAGACACCCTAAATGCGGGGACTTTCAATTCATTTCGATATTATGTTCAATACCAAAACTACGTTTTTATCATTGATGTTTTAAATGTACATATTGATTTGATTTACACTCCTTTTGAAGATGTCGATTTTGTTGCCTATAGTCACGAAGATGCACAATACCTACCATGGGAAGGAAATTAACGTTGATTGTATAAGGTATTTCCCAGACCCGTTTTTTGACTTGGTTTTCATAGGTTTATCATAGGTCCCTTCATGAAAAGAAGTGAAAATATAAATGAAAAGACTATACAATATATTGTGATTGACATGGAATTTAATGAGGGCTCGTTGTACCATATGTATAGGTGGAGATGACTTGACGATCAGCCCACGTAAAGTCAACGATTTATCCACAGAAGATTTCGTGTAATCAAAAACGCTTAGGGGTGCTGTGAATTTTGATGGGGTGCTAATTTTGTATCAAAATAGGTATCCTTACACATATAAGAAGCACAGGTTTGATACATAAGCGAATTGGTAATTCGCCCTAGTATCAAGCCTTTTTTGTGCGGAAATTTGGCCAAAAAAGTAAACTGGTGCTAGTATAGTTTAGTGAAAAACATGATAGACTTAGTAATGACAGGACAATAATTATATATAGGAGTGTGCAAATAACATGAATCGACAAAGTTTGTTTAAATATGGTGCAGTGGCTGCGGTTTTACTCTCCATCACCATGTATAGTTATTTTTGGTATTCTGCTGGAACAGCTGGCTTTGGATTTGCATTTCGACAAGTTCTTTGGGGAATTTTTGTGACCTTGGGTTTTGCATGGGGTGCAGTAGCTGCTAGTACCTCACAATACTTAGAAAGAAAACATTCTTTGATCTTTTTTGGAATATCTTCATTTCCCATATTAATTGGGTTATTACTATTAAATTTTTCCGGAGGAGAAGTAGTGGATTTTGCAGTTGGTTTTGCATATTCTTTTCTTATATTATTTGCAATATGTCCTATGATTTATTTTATTTCTATTTTTGCAAAAAATTAGTTTGTGTTATTTGATATAATATTTGACTAACAAGTTTCTATGTAGTGCAGTAAAATAAACCCTTTTTAAAAATTGAATATAAAATATAAGATGAAGTTTTTTAATCAAGAAAGCTTAATTTTTTAGGGGTACGCAGAATTGGCACAGGTGCGTAAAATCCTACTAGGGGTGCCAATTTGTATAAAAATAAGTAGCCTCACACAAAAATAACTAAAAAGGCTTCAGCGGGACTCTTTTTTACTTTTCTTCACTATATATAATAAAAATAAGATGAAATGATTTACAATATAAATATACAGTACGAAATCTGAATATATTGATAGAAAGAGGTTAATGATGACAACGATTGGAAAGCGCTCTACCGGGGAACTGTTTTTGCTTATAATTGTAATGCTGTTTATAATACCGCTTGGTTTCCTTATGTTTTCATTGTATATGCGTGGTGACATGAATATTCAGCCTTTTCATGCATTGATAGGTGTAATTTCTTTAGTGGTAATAATTCTTTATGTATTTTTGTTCATGAGTAAACCCAAGGAACTCATCAAACATGATTTTGTAAATCTATATATTGAGTATCAGAGTTCGATTGTGGCGATACCTTTATCGGATATAGAAAGTGTAATTTCAAGAAGATCCTCAGGGGAAGCATTTCATTATACATTTGGCAAGATCATCATAAAAACAAAAAGAGACCGATATAAAATCGGTCATGTTGGTCAATGTGAACAAGTTGCCATTGAGATTCTCAAACTGAGAGATTCAGTTCGATAACAGATTATGTCTTTATTGATGTATAAATTTATGTATTAATTCATGGTTATTAAGGTTCATATTTGAACCTTTTTTTTGTATAGTAACCTCGACGGCAATGCCTACATTGGCTTTAGATTTTGATTTAACCGATCAACAATCTTTTTGAGTCGGTCAGTTCTAGTTTCAGCTTTTTTGGCTCCAAAATAATGATAGGAGTAAGTCTTTTGAACACTTGGGGACATGTGCATGAAATTCTTATATGCTTCCTCATAAAAAGAAATCATCCGCACAAAGGAATCAAAATCGTAGTCATCGGGAACACTGTCTCCTCTTTCCCATTGACCGTTTTCTTTTGCAACTTGAATTGCGCGTAAACCAGGTTCCATCATTAAATTCTTTTGAATTAACCGCTCAGCTGAGGCCTTGTTTTTGGTTGACCAAATGCTTTCAGGTCTTCGTTGAGCAAAATATTTAAGGTAAAAATTATCATCGATGCGCTTGATTTGACCGTCAATCCAGCCATAACAAAGAGCGATATTCAATGCTTCATCTGGTTTGATGGTTTCGCTCTCTTTTGTCTTTTCGAACTCAATCCAAACACCTTCATGATCAAAATGATCCTTTAACCATAATTGCCAAGTCGATGGCTTCAAGAAACGTAAGATATGCATCATATCACTTCCTTTATTCTTATCATACTGCTAAAACTATCAACTTGTCAAATGCGTAGAACCATTCATGTGTTTAGATGGTATTGATGAACATTCTAAACAAAAATGATAAAATATAATTAAACATAAATCTTTATAAGGGTGAAACCATGAAAAACGTTCAATCAAAATTAACTGAAGGTCCTTTACTTGATCAAAAAGGTAACCTGATCGAGGCTGGATATCATACATCTCTCATTCGAACTTACAACAGGAAGATGATTAAAGTGAAGGGGATGCGCATCAAAGAATGGGATTACTATTTTATTGGAAATGATCGGTATGGCATTGCTTTTACGGTTGCTGATAATTCATATTTATGGCTTTCGAGCATAACCTTCTTTGACTTTATCAAGAAGACTGAAATCACTAAAACCGATATGGGATGGTTCTCGATGGGCAAGCTCGGTTTGCCAAGCGATTCCAGTCATGGCGATATCCATTTCAAGAAGAAGAACTTCTCTTTTCAATTCTTGCACGAGGCGGGAGCAAGACACCTAATCGTCTCCCATGAGTCCATGACCAAAACCGAAAGCATCCATTGTGATCTTGTATTGACTCCATCCATCAAAGACTCCATGGTCATATCAACACCATTCGATAAGAAAAAACATTTTTACTACAACCACAAAATCAATCTCTTAAAAGCAGAAGGAACAGTCAAACTTGGGACGAATACCTACACCTTTAAAGATGATTCCTACGGAGTTTTAGACTGGGGCAGAGGCGTTTGGACTTATAAGAACACTTGGTACTGGTCTTCATTAAGCGGCATCTATAAAGGGCATAAACTTGGGTTCAACCTAGGTTATGGATTTGGCGACACAAGTAGAGCGACAGAAAACATGTTGTTTTTTGATGATGAAACCTACAAGCTTGATGATGTTTTGTTCAACATCCCAACAAAGAACGGTAAAGATGATTTTCTATCCCCATGGGTATTCACTTCAGAAAATAACACGATCAATTTGAAATTTGATCCAATCCTTGATCGTTACTCTGGTACCAACGTTATCATCATCAAATCCATTCAACATCAGGTATTCGGTAAATTTTCAGGTTCATTTGTCACTCAGGCAGGTAAAGTCATCACCTTTGAAAATATGCTGGGGTTCGCTGAAAAAGTGATGAACAACTGGTAATAACTATAACTGAACTCTACCATTTTCAGATATAAATTGTGAGATTCATGCTATACAAACCAAATAATGAGGAATCATCAAGGTAATGATTCCTTTTTTGTTCTAAAAAATCCTATTAAATGTTATAATGTAACCATCATTTGAGGTGGTTTTATGAAATTATCAACAGGTATGTCGGTACCTATACACAGCTATAAACATAACCAAAAGCTGCACCGTATCTGGAAAAAAACCGTGGTATTACATCAAGACCAAGAAGTTTTGGTCACAGCCAACAATCGTACAAAAGTCATTGAATGCGATGGCAGAAGCTGGCATACGAAAGAGCCTGCAATCTGTTATTTTTACAACGACTTATGGTTCAATATCATTGGTATGCTTAAAAAAGATGGCGTTTACTTTTACTGCAACCTTTCCAGTCCCTATTTATATGATGGTGAAGCGATTAAGTACATTGATTACGACTTAGATGTCAAGGTATTCCCTGACGGAAAGTACATCCTTTTAGATGAAAAAGAATATAAAGCGCATCAGGATATGATGTGCTATCCGGAAGAAGTCAAAGTCATCATCAAAGAACAGATGAAAATGTTGATCAGCCGTATCAAAAATAAAGAAAAACCATTCGGTTTATCGGATATCCATCAATTTTATGAGCAATATAAATCTCTATCAAAAAAGTGAGGTAGCCATATGAGGCTGTTGCATACAGCAATCAAAATGAGCTTAGTTGGTGTCATCGCTAGCTTGATCGCCAGGCTTCTTTCACTTGATTTTTGGATAACAGCAGGAATTTTAGCGATTTTATCGATTCATCTGACAAAAAGAGATTCATTCGTCATCTCCGTCAGACGATTGATAGACAGTATTTTTGGTTTACTTCTTGCGACTTTGTTTTTTATTTCATTCGGTTACGATTTTGTTGTGTTCAGCATCTTTGTATTCATTTTCGCTTATGTTTCTTGGGTCCTAAAGATGCCTGAAGGCATCGTGCCAGGACTTGTTCTTGTATCACATCTTTTAAACGAAGGAGAGTTTTCACTCGCCTTGCTCGGTAACGAACTCCTATTGATCGTGATTGCAGTTGCTGTTGCTTTGATCTTTAATTTGTTTTATCCGACATCCACAGAAAAAGAGCTTCAAAGTCATGTCGAGTCCATCGATCAGCTTGTCAGGGATCACCTTTATATGCTTCATCTGCTCCTTAAGGATCCTTTATACAATGAAGAGTACTACAGGCATTTTGAACGTTTGGATCGCAAACTTACCGATACAATCGACATTGTTGAACTGGTTGATAAAGACTTATTGTTTTTGAATGATCATAGTTACCTGGCATATTTTCATATGAGGAAAGAGCAGACGAACTATATCAGGCACATGTACAGGCATGCGCTCAAAATCAATAAGGTTCATCCGTTTGCATTAGAAATCGCAGGGTTCATTTATGAAATGAGTTTTGATATCGGAATATACAACAAAGCTGTTGTTCAACTTAAGAATTTAGATAAATTGCAAATCAAATATAAAGCTTCTGCACTACCGGAAACGAGAGAAGAATTTGAAGTCAGAGCCATGCTCTATCAAATATTGAATGAAATTGAGTCTTTACTCATGGTCAAAGTGCAATTTCATCATCTGTATCCGGATTTCAATCAAAAGCGTTATAAGTCATAACGCTTTTTATAATGCGTTAATCGGTTACTTACTTTTCTATAAGTGATAAAATATAAATATAATCATTAGACAAAGGAGAAATATTAATGAAATTTATTAGAGGATTCAAAAATATGTTTTCAGATGCGATCTACACCATATTGCTTGTTGCAATTGCTGTCTTTTCACTGATTAATGCACTTGGAAATACCAGTGATTTAATGCCGTTTCTTGCAATGTTCGTTCCACTTTTACTTATTTTAATTTCTGCAGTCGGACTTCAGCTCAAAGGCAAGACTCTTGCTGCTCATTTGGTTCTTTTGTTAACTGTGTTCCTCGGAGCAGGCAGAACATTTATTTATGCCATCACGTCATTTAGTTTCGAATCTATGTCATTTACTGCAAACTTTTCTGTAGAAATGCTGATTGCTTTTATCATTTTTGTTTATTTATTTTTAGTTGTTGCATCTTATCTGTTGGTTGGAAATACTGGAGCTCATTTAGGTAAGTCGCAAGTATTGATTTCAGCGACTATCGCTTTCGTTTATTTCTTCTTTAGAGATGGATTCTCTGTCGCTGTATTAAAGATTTTACCACCGCTTGTCGCATTGATGTTCGGTAGTGATTTCTTCGCAATTGTCTTGTTGCTTGCTGGAGTCGCAGATGTTCCGTTCTTACTTCTCGATTACATCTTTTTAGCAACCATTTTAGAACAGCCTGTCAGCTATTTCTTGTTCACTGCATTTGGTTTATATTTGATTTATGGAGCAATCATTGCATTGCTGAAACGACCCAAATAGAAATTGATTCATTTTGAGGCTTTAGTCGCTAACTAAAGCCTTTTTTTGTTTTATTTTTCTCACAATTTCATATAGAAGTGCTAAAATGGGGCTAATAGTATATCATTGAAAAGGAGAGATTTTATGCTTGCGTTTGTTCGGAATTTTAAGACGTTGATTCCAAAAAGTTTTGTGACGATTATTTTAGCTGTTTTATCAGTTATTGCGCTCTTCATCAGGTTGGTTGGAGATACTGAAATTATTGATTTTTTATATGATTTGTTGCCAATCGCACTGATTGTATTTGCTGTGTTATTCCTAGATTACAAGGGACAGACGCTTGCAGCGCATATCATTATGTTTATGATGGTATTCGGAGATGCTGTAGGAACCTTCTTCAGGTCCATATTTTCTTATAACTTCGGTTTAGCAGATTTCACTGCAACCTTTGATTGGCAACTATTTGTCGGATTAATCATCTGTGTTTATTTGATGCTGATGATTGCTTCCTATATCCTTACCAATGATTATAAAGTTTCATCATTAAAAACAGCATTGACTTTTCCATTGTTGCTTTTGGTGGTTTATCTTTATTTTAGATATGGTTTAACAACAGCAATCATCAGTGTTCTGCCAATCCTGATTGCCTTACTTTCTGGAGTTCATCTTGCAGCACTGGCTTTAATGCTTTGTCAAGTCGTTCAGACTCCGATTGACATCATCGATCGCATCTTCACTGAAAACGGATTAAAGTTTACATCAGTTACTTATTGGTTGGTCAGTTTGGCAGCTTTGTACTTGATTTATCTATTCGTGATGGCTGGATTGAAAATGATTAAAAAAACCGAATAATCTACAAAAATAAAAAAAAGAAGAAGTTTTAGCGTTCGGCTAAAGCTTCTTTTTGATTGTTAATGCGCAGTTGATGGTTCAAACATTTCTTCAAAATCAGGTAAAGCGTCAATTTCTCCAGATTTGTGAATCGCAATCTTAGCGAAAATTGGTCCGAGTGTTTCATAGAAGAGTACGCTTGCCATAATGATGGTTGTTATTTCAACAGAGTATTGGGGAAGCTGCTGCATCACCAGTACGGATAAACCGATAGAGATACCACCCTGAGGCAGCAATGCAAAACCTAAATATTTCCTGACTGTAGGCTCAGCTTTGGTAGCAACGGCACCGAAATATGCACCAATGATTTTTCCTGATGCTCTGGCGATGATATAACCGGCACCGACAAGACCGACACCCCATAGGATGCTTAAGTCTAAACTCGCACCAGCGAGTGTGAAGAACAAGACATAGAAGATGGCAACGAAGTCGTTAACGGAACTGAATGATCTATTGGAGTAGCTTCTCATATTTGCGAGTGTCGCACCCATCATGATATTGGTGAGTAGAGGAGATAAGCCAAGAAGCATCGCGATACCTGCTGATAATCCGATGAAGAACAATGTTTTGATTTGCAGTTCATCCTTAGGATCTGATTTCTTTGTTAAGATAGATAACACGATACCAAGCACTAGACCAAGAAGTAGAGATCCAAAGATTTCAATGAGCGGGACTCCAACAATCTTGAGAAGGGAGAACCCATCATTGCCGACTAAGATTTTAGCAACGGAGAGTGCGATTCCGAATGCCATGATGCCAAAGACATCATCGAGTGCGACTACTGGAAGAATCGTTTTAGTCACCGGTCCATATGCTCGATATTGTCTGATCACCATGATGGTTGCTGCCGGCGCTGTCGCTGCCGACATGGAGGCGATGACCATGCTGAACGCTAAATCCTGATTGAAGATGAAGTACATCACAGAGAAGACGACTGCAATTGCTCCGACAACTTCAGCGAGGGTGATGATTGCTATCTTTTTACCCATCGCGACGATATCCTTCAGCATGAATTCACTGCCGATACCGAATGCGATGAAGGATAATGTCAACTCGCTGATGATTTCAAAGGATTCAGATTCTTCATGACTGACAAAGTTGAAAAATGAAGGTCCCAAAAATAACCCAGCGATCAGGTAACCTGATACGTTGGGAAGTTTAAGCATCTTCGCAAATTTTCCAAAAATAAACCCTACAACTAAAATAATACTCAATTTTAAAATAACGTTCACAGCTTTTTCCTCTCAGGGTATGTCGATTTTTTGATATTTCTCTACAATAAAAAGCGTATAGCGACTTTATCGTACACTACACGCTTGGTTAACTCCTATGAGGTTAGCTGACGGGTTAGGACATCCAAGTTGCCCCTCTTTCGATTCACCCCAGAAAACTGGTTCCCCCACTCATCCTTAGATTCGGAGATTTCATGACGTGAATGATTATAGCACATTCATTTCAAGGAAGCAATGGGATTGAAATCGATTTAATGTTTACTTTAGAATTGTTAGATTTTTCAGCTTTTAAAATAAAAAAACTATGCGGTTTGCATAGTTAAATATCGACTGGAGCGGGCGAGGGGAATCGGACCCCCATCTCATGCTTGGCAAGCACGTGTAATAACCATTATACGACGCCCACGTCTTCGTGCTTTTTTATGATAACAAATAAATCGTAGGATGTCAAGCACACGACCAATATTTTCGTGGTTTTTTTCATATTTCACGAGCAATTTGATGAAGTGCTGGATAGAGGCAGATATGACTGCGAAAACATAACCATCATAGTAAGTCGAACCACAGGAAAAGAGCAGGTTAATCAAGTTGGTTTTATGATATAATACGGTTGGAGACATTCTATGAAAAAACTTAAATGGCTTTACTTTTTGATCTTCGCTTTTGTGTGGGGATATATCTATACCGCACTTGTATACAATGGAATATGGCCTAGATTTAAGGAAGGTTTGGGAACCATCAGGTTTCACGAATTCTTTTTATGGCTGATTTTCGCATTCTATGTATCGCTCACCCTCCATGAGTTGGGTCACTTCTTCGCATTTGTGGTTCAAAGAATAAAAATTAGAGCTTTGTATCTGACGGTCTTTGTCTTCTATAAGAATGAAAAGGGATGGCATTTCACTGTGAAACCAAAGCTATGGGTATTGGGTGGAGGGCTTGTCGTTCCTGATTTGGGAAAAATTGAAAATGATCAGGATTTCAATCAGCTGAAGAACAGGTTTTCGAAAGCGTTAATTGCAGCTCCGATTGTAACTATTTCTATTTTGGTGATGACGTTGATTACCTTTGTATTGGTGTTGATCTATTCAAATAATATGCATCTTGTCGGTGTCGTCTCAATCCTTGCAATTTACATCACAATATTAAGCAGTTTGTTTATTTATACGTTCACCCTTCACAACACGATGTTTTACGGTGATTTCGTAGCATATAAGAAAATGAAAACAGATCCCATCTTTCAGTTGACGCAAATCAATCAGTACACCATGTTTTCCATGGTTGAGACAGAAGAAACCACACGATATCTATTTGAGAAAACTAAAGATGTCCTGAAAGAAATTATTATCGATTCATCTGTATTTCATACCATGCTGCTATCGAGTTATCTGGATCAAATTATCCGTGGTGATGAAGAAGCGGATCCAATCATCGATTTAAAGATCAAAGCGCTCAAAACCAGTCCTTACACCCATACCGAGCATGGAATCTATCTTCTATATGATTTGTGTTATTATCACTATAAACAAAAAGATGTTGCCAGAGCTTACAAGATGTTTGAAGACATCAAGAAAAGAACCGGGAAGAAACTGAATCCCAAATTAATCACTTATTTGGAGAAGAAGACACTGCATGTTCTAAACATCGAGTATCAAGATGGATTCTTCGCAGACAAAGAAAACTATTATGTTGGAAACAGCTGGATATTCGAGGTGTTGATCGATCCGATTGAAACATTGAAGGAATTCCATGAGCCGCTCCCATTCGTTGAATACAGTTCACCTCTCGTACTCGAAGAAATCAAACCAGAAGAAGTTAAAAGCGACAGTTAGTCGCTTTTATGTTTTTTAAGATAAAATATAGCAATGATTTTCGAATTCAATGGCAAATCCGATATCTAAATATAGTTTGAGCGCATTTAGGTTGTCGCTATCTACGATCAAATCAACAGCTTCCAATCCAAAATCATAAAAAGCAGCATGGATCAAATGGTTCAGGATTTTCTTTCCCAGTCCCTTACCACGAAAATCCTGATGGACTGCGATGATTTCAGCAGTAGCTCTTAGATTACCTCTTAAGAAAAGCACGCTGTATGCCTTGATTTGGTCATCTTCAATCCAAGTGAAAACATGACGATTCTTTCCAAGATCAGCAATGATTTCTTTCCCGGAAATGTAGACATCTGGAAAGATTTCATCATGCAGTTCAATGAATTTTTGATGATATAAAGCAGGTAAGAGTTGTATGGAATCCGATTTTACGCCATGAGATTTATTTTCTTTGATCAACAGCAATCCATATTCATTCGGTTTTTGAAAGGCGTTTAAGGATTTCAAGAAGGTTGAACACTCTACATTTTCTTTAGAAAAGAAGAATGTAAAATGAAACTGTTGATCAATGCCTTTTCGTACGTAATCTAATAATAACTTCGCAGTTTCCTCATAATTGCATAAATTTGAATCAATCAAGATGAAACAATCAATATTATGCTTCAATTCATCCATATACGTGCTGATGATTCCGATGAGCATACCCGATTTCCAGGCACCAGCAAGTCCTTGGTGTTCAGTGCTTCCCAAAAGATCGATTCTGATAGAATGTTCGCTCTTCGAACAAAAAGAAGAGGAACGTTCCAGTTGACGATTGATCCGATACGCAAAATCGACAAATACGTCTAAATCTTCCTCAGTAGCATGTCTAGTCTTCAATTCATCACCCATCATCATCACCTGCAATCCTCATCAATATATTTCTATTCTATCATGTGAAAACATATTCAAAGAAAGAAAAAAACGCTAAAAACTTAGCGTTTGATTTTTACATGGTGCCCCCAACGAGAATCGAACTTGTACTTCAGCCTTACCATGGCTGCGTTATACCATTTAACCATGGGGGCGATTCCATAGTGTTTGTTTATCTTAGTGCACTATCGATTTTAACTTAAAATGCATCCATTGTCAATTCAAATCCAGAAAAAAGAGTGAGAAACCAATCAATATCGAATGAACAACTTCATCCTGAGCAACAAGAACATTCTCAATTCAACTTGAATATGATAAAAACTATGCTATAATAAATTATATTTATTAAGGACAGGTGGCTGCCATGGCAGATAAAGTGAAGAGAACGACATACAAAACAGTTCAAAAAAGAATGAAACAAGCAAAAAAATCCTCAAGCAAGCAACTGATATCATTTCTATTTATAATCGCAGCTGCTGCAATCACTTACTGGTATACCAGCAATCTTCCAGAAGCAGAAACTCCTAATTATTCATCAGATCAAAGCACGGAAGGGTTCTATTTTTATAGAACTGTAGGGGCATCTGATTATTACTTTGATGCGAACTTGTTGGTTGGTGACGCGCTACGCGATGAACTCAATCAAATCATCACATCAGGATTTACTCCGATATCTTATGCGGATGCGAAAACAGTTTTGGAAGTATCTGATCAAAGTTTGACAGACTCTACAAAAGTTATGAATGTTTATACAGGATTGCTCGTTCCTGCTGTCTGGGATTCAACTTCATGGCACAGAGAGCATGTCTGGCCAAATTCAAGATTGGGTATAGAACGCGTCTCTGAATCCAGCAAAAATCAAGGGAGCGACATGCATAACCTGAGGGCGATCACTCCTGCTGTCAACTCTAGCAGAAGCGACCGTTTCTATGCGGATGGTTCAGGGGATGCGGATATCACTGATGACGGAGGATTCTATCCCGGTGATGATCATAAGGGCGATGTTGCGAGAATCTTGTTTTACATGGCTGTCAAATATGATTTTTTAATCCTCACGAATGACGGGCTTGAAGATGAATCAAATCACTACACGATGGCGGGAGCCAAAATGGGTAGATTGTCATTGCTTCTAGAATGGCACAAGGAAGATCCTGTCGATGATTTTGAGCGGAATAGAAACCAAAAGATCTTTGAAGCTCAGGGCAATAGAAACCCATTCATTGATAAACCGGAATATGTGCACTTGATTTGGGAATCAAAAACAATCAATGATTTGACTGAACCTGTTGAAACAGCTAAGCATCAAACATTTTTATTATCCATGATGATTGAAAAAAGAGGTATTTAAAATGACAAAAGAACATATTCTTCCAAAAGGCACTTACTTTATCGGTGATCCTGCAATGATCTTTAAGAAGACCAAAGCTGGCGATGATCTCATCCAAGCATTATGGAAAGAGTTTTATAAAGACATGAACAGCTTTCAACGTCTTGTTATGGACAATGTTGTTATCTATCTGACTAGAACAGCAGAAGGCGATGGATTTTATGGCACTGTCGGAACGGATACCGGAACCATCGGAATTATCGAACTGAACCAAATCAAACATGATGAACGATTTAAGTCAGAAGAACGATTAAGAGGTTGCTACTACATCGAAGTTGCAGATACTGAGAAAGTATGGGTAGAAGCCTTTAACATTTACTTTCAAAGCGGTTATTCGATCATTACCAATTCAGATACAATCGTTTAAGAAAAGTTAAGCCTGGTCAAGGCTTTTTTCTTAGATTAATCTTCATCTTTTCAAAGTGCAAAGAAAAGTTTTGAATCCCGCCTATTTTGTGTTATATTTCTTATGTAGAGGATGTGTTTTTTACATGAAAATGATTTTAAGATTGGTAAGACCCTATTGGCGAATGCTTACAGTTTCTCTGACTTTCAAGTCAGTCGGAGCATTGGCTGATTTGATTTTGCCATGGATCATCGCGTATATGATTGACGTGGAGATTCCAAAGCTTCAAGCAGAAACAGACGCAAGTCTCAATTCTTTATATATGCTTGGTGGCGTGATGGTTATCATCGCGTTTTTAGGATTGTACTTAAATGTGGCCGCCAACCGGAAAGCTGAAATGATTGCGGCAATCACAGTCAAGGGTCTGCGTCATGATTTATTCTCCAAGATTGAAAGATTATCAGCCAATCAGGTTGATTTTTTAACCAGACCATCCCTTATCTCCAGAATGACAACAGATACCTACAATATGTATAATGCCACCGCCTCGATGCAAAGACTCGGAGTCAGAGCTCCGGTATTGCTTTTGGGTGGTATTTTAATGTCTTTATTACTGGATCCGATGCTCACCCTCATCATGGTCGCCATGCTTCCATTAATCATCATTATCGTCTATTTCTATTCAAAAAAGGGTATACCATTATATAAACAAACACAGGCATCAGTTGATAAACTTATTAGAAAATTAAGAGAATATGTATCTGGTGCACGTGTAGTGCGCGCTTTATCGATGAGCGATCATGAAATATCAAAGTTTGATGATGCGAATAAAAACACAGTCGGATCCGAACTGAAAGCTACAATCACCATGTCAAAAATCAACCCGATGATGAATGCAGTCATGAACGTCGGATTGGTCGTTGTATTGGTTTTCGGTGCCTTTCGTCTTGATTTAGGAGTCACTGAAAAAGGACAAATCATGGCATTTGTCACCTATTTCACAATCATACTCAATGCGATGATGAGCATCACCAGGGTATTCATTCTCGCTTCGAGAGCTACAGCATCCGCTGAGCGTATTGATGAAGTCTTGAACATGCCTGAAGACATGAAAGATGGCATAGAACCTGTTGTTAAGGATATAAAAAAACCTCATATCGAATTTAAAAATGTCTCATTTTCTTACAATCAGAAAGAAAGCAATTTAAAAGATATCAGCTTTAAATTATATCAAGGTCAAACGCTTGGTATCATCGGAGCAACCGGCTCAGGAAAGACAACAATCATCAATCTCTTGATGCGTTTTTATGATGTCGATTCAGGGTCTATCCATATCTATGGAAAAGACATCCGTGAACTGCAACAGAATGACTTGAGAGAACGCATTGGCGTTGTTTTTCAAAATGACTTGATCTTCGCAGACAGCATTTATGGAAACATCCAATTCAATAGAAATGCAATCACAGATACCGATATTGAAACAGCTACCCGTGTCGCACAGGCTGAGTTCATCTATGAAAAGAAGGATGATTTCAGTTATATCATGGCACAAAGAGGGATGAATCTGTCCGGCGGACAGAAACAACGCGTCTTGATCGCGAGAGCAGTCGCTGGCAAGCCCGATATCATGGTCTTGGATGACGCTTCAAGCGCTTTGGATTACAAGACAGATATGAACATGAGAAAATCTCTCAAAAAGGAACTGCAGGAAACTACGATGATCATCATCGCACAACGGATCAGCAGTTTACGTGATTCCGATTTGATTTTGCTCATTGAAGATGGAAAGATACTCGCATCAGGCACACATGATGAATTGATGAAAAGTTCATCGATGTATCAGGAAATCGCCTTTTATCAAATGGGAGGTGAGCAAAAATGATGTACGCCGGCAAGCAAGGCAGAGGTAGAAACGACGGCTCCCAAAAAGCTCAAAACAGAAGTTATGTCTTGAAAAGACTCTGGGACTATCTGTATTTCTACAAGAAAAAACTCATTTTAGCAATTTTCCTTACGGTTATTTCCAATCTTTTATCCTTAATCGGACCCTATTTAACAGGTAGAACCATATCATCCATGGAAAATGGTGTCGACTTTCAAGCAGTATTCTTCTTTGCTGGACTGATGATTGTCTTCTATCTGATCAGTTCGCTTCTTAACTATTTCTTGTCGATCGCGATGGTTAAAATCTCCCAAAGCGTTGTTTACAAGATGAGAAAAGATTTATTTGAAAAGTTAAATAAGGTTTCTATTTCCTATTTTGATAAAAATCAAACTGGTGACATCATCAGCAAGATGAGCTACGATATCGATACGATCAATACATCCTTGGCAAACGATGTCATCAGCATTTTCACAAGCGTCATCACCGTTGTTATTTCCTTCATCATGATGCTCATCATGTCTCCAATCCTAGTGCTTGTGTTCGTTATTACCATTCCAATCAGCGTATTGATCACCAACGTTTTATCTAAGATTGTTAAAAAGAAGTATAGAATCAGAAATCAAAAATTGGGTGAATTGAACGGTTTTGCTGAAGAAATGATTACTGGACAACGTACCATCCAATCTTATGTTCAAGAGGATTCTGTTCTTAAGAAATTCGATGAAATCAATGAAGCAGCTTCAACAGCAAGCTATGAATCCGGATATTATTCAACATCTGTCGGACCGTCTGTCAACTTTATTTCCAATCTTTCCGTCGCACTTGTCGGTGTCTTCGGAGGTATCCTCTATTTCTATGGCAGTATCAGTTTAGGCAATTTGACAAGCTTTACCCTATATTCAAGAAGATTTTCAGGACCGATCAACAACATGTCGAACATCATGGCTGAAATTCAAAGTGCGCTTGCTGCAGCGGAACGCGTGTTCTTAGTTCTCGA
>Ga0209211_10003929_pt1 | contig 23661 bp, 24 predicted proteins | sample RifGroA2_FD_183992 | JGI IMG/M metagenome (GOLD analysis project Ga0209211, IMG submission 183992) | Groundwater microbial communities from Rifle, Colorado, USA - Groundwater A2 (SPAdes) (version 2) | ecosystem: Environmental > Aquatic > Deep subsurface > Groundwater | place: Rifle, Colorado...
GAGGCAAAGGGCACAGCTAAAGTCGATGATGCCATCGAGGTGCTTGAACAACTCGTCTCAATCCCTGAAAAAACCATCGCGCCGGCCCTGCTCAATAATGCCGGGGGCATTGCCATTATCCCGAACGTCATAAAGGCCGGGTTCATCATCGGGGGGCGTTACGGAAATGGGGTCCTGATGACGCGCCAGAAAAACGGGCAATGGAGCAACCCCGTGTTTATTACCCTGGCCGGCGGCAGCATCGGCTGGCAGGCAGGGGTGGAGTCAGTAGATATAATACTTGTGTTCAAAAGCGAGCGCAGCGTAGAGGGGATTGTCAGGGGAAAGTTCACGCTTGGTGCCGATGCGAGCATAGCCGCAGGACCGGTCGGAAGGCAGGCATCCGCAGCGACCGACATCCAGCTTAAGTCCGAGATATATTCGTATTCCAGGACAAGGGGGCTTTTCGCTGGCCTGTCCCTGGAGGGCGCATCAATGCAGGTCAACTACGATGCCAATGAAGCTTTTTACGGCAAGACCGGAATCACTGCCGGAGAAATACTCACAGGCGATGGGCTAAAGGCCCCTTCAGCAGCGGAAAGACTCAGGAATTTGCTGTCCGGCTATACTGAAACCAAATAACCGGTTGACCTTAATTCCATAGCAGCACAAAAACCGCTGAACTAAGAACACTGCGGGCCCCCTTTTATTGCAGGGCATGCGGTGTCTGCTCCTCCTTGCGGGTGATGGGCTGCCCTGTTGAAATAACTATCTCGATTTATCTGACATGACCCTCAAAATATCAAATCCCGTATCCCGCGTATTTGAGCGGATTTTTTTTCATGGCAGGCAGATGCAGATAGGAAAAATCAGCCTACCTGCAAATACGAGGAGCATTGTAAAATCAGACTTTCCAGCTTTTCAGCCTTATGGCACAAAAACTGCTTCTTGCTTCGTCAGTATTTTAGTACATAAAAAATACAGACACAGGTAAGAGGGGATAAAATGACAAAAACTGACTTGTTGCAGGACCATTATTTGACGGAAGAGGCGGTTCGACCGATTGACGCGATGGACCTGAGAGGCCTCAAATGGGACTGCCTCGGGGCCGCATGCCCTTCGTCCTGCTGCAGTCTGTTCGCATATTCACGCGTATCCATACAGGAGATCATTCCCTTGTCAAAGCATTTCCCGGTTGTCTTCTCAATGGTAACACGTGAGGGTGGAGAGAGCGACGTACACGCCTGCATTCAAATGAAACTGGTAAGGGAGAATAATTATTGCCTGCACCTTCATAAGGGCATGGGATGCAATCTCAGGGATGAGAAGCCCCTTTCTTGCACGCAGTATCCGTTTCGAGTGCTCAGGGATGAACTAGGGCAACATAAGATCAATGTCAGGATGGGCTGCCCAGGCTTTTCAGCCGAGTCCGGACAGCCGATTTTATTGCCCGGCGGCACATTATCGCGTTTTGTGGAGGCGGAATTCATTGGCCCTGCATTAAGCAGACTCAATGCACAGGAAGACACCGGCAGGTTTGCCGCGGACCTTTGCAAATACGATCTCATTGCGCCCGGGCAATATATTTACAAGGGGGAAGAAATTTCGTTTAATCTTGTAGACTCAAAGAAACTTTATGGCCTTCCCGGGGAAATACGTGAAGAATTCAGAAGAAAGGGTTACATGGATTTGATATTTGCCCATATGGATTCCCTGGAAGGCAATTTTAACAAGCTTATCGACAGCTATCTGGAGAGAAGCGCAAGTTCCGAATTGAAAACCGTTCCTGTTCTTATGAGCATTGGATCTTCCAGGTCTAAGCTGGCGGCTTAACCGATAGTCAGTAGTAAAGACTTAGAACAGGCGGGAAATCAGGAAGGGCACGGCAGTCTCTACAGAGAGGATCCGCTCTCCAAGATTAACAGGTGAAAAACCGACCTGGACTAACTTCTCTATCTCGTATGGAATAAAACCACCTTCAGGTCCTATTGCCAGACACACAGGCGAACCAGTATTACGCGGGCATTGTTCAGGGGCTGTTGGATGGGCAACGATTTTGAATGTTTCACCCGCGATATCCGGCAATTCGTCTTCCACGAATGGCTTGAATCTTTTGCGTAGAAAGATCTCGGGAAGCATGGTGTCTTTTGCCTGCTCAAGGCCAAGGACAAGTTGTTCTTTTAAGCTTTTCCCGTCCAATACAGGGCTCTGCCAGAAGCTCTTCTCCACCCGGAAAGAGTTGATAAGAAATATCTTCTTTATACCCATTGCGCTTGCAGAAAAAAGCACTCTCTTGAGGACCTTTGGTCTTGGAAGGGCAAGTACCAGTGTCAGGGGAAGAGGTGCAGGCGGCCTCTTCTTCAGTTCAATATCCATTTCCAGGACATTATAGTCTATATGGGTCACTGTTCCTGTGCCGATGCTGCTTCCTTCAAGCCCTACGCAAAGCTCATCTCCGGCCTTTGCGCGGTGGACCTGCAGGACGTGCTTCAGCCTGCGTCCGCCGAGCCGGACTTTATTGCTGCCATCTGTAAAGTCGTCTTTAAAAAGAAGGATAAGATTCATAGTTTGTCCAATTATACTCAGAAGGCGTTCTTTAAGGAAAGGGGCAGACGTAAATAAGGTTGGGCAGGCATGACTGTTAAGCCTTTTAAGGCGCGATGAAACTATTTTATGTCATTTGCCTGCTCATTTACTGTAAAGGGGCGCTCAAATTCCTCTAAAAGGTGGTCTGGAGATTAATGTGGAATCGCGTTAAAAGGCTTAACAGTCATACCCGCCCAACCTCACCAACGCTTTGGTCTATATAATGACAGGATAAGCAACCGGACCAGAAGTAGGCGCTTTAAGCGAATTTTTTATATGCGATACCATATTGATTTCCACCACCTTTTAAAAGATATTGGGAATAAACACCTGCTGTGAATTTGACCACAATGGACATAAAATAGTTTTCATCGCATATGGAAAGACTTTATGGATGCTTATCCTGTCATTCAGCTTTGCTCGCCGATGCTGAGATGTAGTAAAATATAACTGATATGAGTTTCCAATATATAAGAGAAATGCCAAGCGTGCGGGAAATCCTTGATACCATACCGCTTTCTGAAGAGCTCAAAAAGCTTAAAAGGAAGAGGGACGAGGACATTGTCGCTGTCTTCAGGGGTGAGAGCGATAAGTTTATCGTTATCATAGGCCCCTGTTCCGCGGACAACGAAGACGCTCTCTGCGAATACGTTTCGAGGCTTGCGAGACTGCAGGAAGAGGTAAAGGCCAGGCTCATACTCATCCCGCGGATTTACACAAACAAACCCAGGACTACAGGCGAGGGATATAAGGGCATGGCCCATCAGCCAAAGCCCAATGAGGCCCCAAACATGGTGAAGGGCCTTAAGGCGATCCGCAAGATGCATATCCGGGCGATGAAGGAATCACATCTTACAGCAGCGGATGAGATGTTGTATCCGGGCAATTATCCGTACCTTGAAGACATACTCAGCTATGTAGCCGTAGGTGCCCGTTCCGTGGAAAACCAGCTCCACCGCCTTACTATCAGCGGGCTCGATGTGCCTTCAGGCATGAAGAACCCTACAGGCGGCGATATCGAGATAATGCTGAATTCAGTGCAGGCCGCACAGATGCCGCATGTCTTTGTCTATAACGGCTGGGAGGTCAAGACCTCAGGCAATCCCCTTACGCATTGCATACTTCGCGGCGCTGTGGACCCTTACGGGTCGAATGTGCCCAATTATCATTACGAAGATATGAAGAGGCTTTCAGCGGCTTACAAAAAGAGGGACCTGCGTTATCCAACGATAATCGTGGACACCAATCATGCAAACTCCAACAAGAAGTTCAACGAACAACCGAGGATAGCAAAAGAGGTTATGAGGAGCCGCAAGGACTCCAAGACACTCAGGGGCAAGGTCAAGGGATTGATGATCGAAAGCTATCTGGTAGAGGGCTCGCAGAAGATATCCGAGAACATTTACGGTAAATCAATCACAGACCCGTGCCTCGGCTGGGCTGAGTCTGAGCGTCTCGTCAGGGACCTTGTAGAATTGGCTTGAGTCGTCCCCTGATAACTGGAAGTCTCCTCTTTGGTTAAAGCATTCAATGTCTTCAGTGCTTCAGCCCTTATCAAGGCATCAGGGTCATCTTCCGCAATCCTCCTTAGACGCTTGACTGCGTTGGCCGGACCTATCAGCTGGAGGGCCTTTATTGCGGCATGTCTTATTGTAAAGCTTTTGTCTTCCAATGCTGCGATCACGAAGTGGAGCGCCTGTACAGCCTTTAGTTTTCCCAGGGACTGAATGGCTGCTTCCCTCATAAAAAGGACCCTGTCATCGAGCGTGTAAATGAGTGCATCTATTACCATGCTGCTTTTAGGAAGTTCACTTAATGCTATGGCGGCGTTCCATCTGACAGTAGGACAACGATCATAAAGCGAGTTCATCACAGGGTCAACAGTGCGGGGGTCTTTTATTTCCCGGAACAAAAGGATTATCTTTTTCCTGAGCAGCCAATCTTCATCTGTATCATACAGCATAGTTATTAAGGTAGAAATGGATCTTTCGTTACGTATCTGTCCGAGCCGCTCAACTACCGCGTTTCTGGCATCAAGGCTGTAGTCGTCGAGACTTTTGATAAGGTTATCGGTCTCGTCCGCCCTGCATTGTACAGCAAAGAAAAGGGATGCTGCGATCGAAAGACAGGCAAAGCAAATCAGCTGTAGAGTATTGGCAAAAAACCTGCTTGAATTCAAAACTCCTCCTTGCCCCCCTCTACTGTAATAAAGGTTAGTAAAAAAAAAAATACTTGTCAAGGACGTGAAATTCAGGAGCTGGTATTTTGTCTGATAGGTTCGCTTGCAAAGAGTGAAGATTCGTATCTATGAGAGCGATCAGCTTTGACTGTCAAGAATGAATTTGTCTTTCACCTTGTTGTCAACATCTATGACCTCGCCGCTTATATTGTCTCCGTCAACAGTCATGAGGATAAAATGATTGAACCCCCCAAGCTCCTCATATGCAATCAATGCTGCTCCTGCCCCGCCTGTTATAATCTGGGGCATGCCGTTGAAGGTCTTTCGCAGGTACAGGTGTAAGTGTCCTGCAAAGACAGTCTCAACCCTGTGCTTAACAAATAGCTTCTGAAGCCTGTCTCTTTCCAGGGGATAAGCATCAAGACTTCCTGAAAAGCCCAATCTGTCAGGGTACAACGGATGATGGAGGAACGCAAACTTGTGGCGCTTGTTAGTAGTTTCGAGGAGCTTTTCAAGCCAGACATACTGCTCAGCCGTGATCCTCTTGTTCTGCCCTGTGAAGTATGTATCAAGGACGATAAAAAGGGAATTGCCGGTTGTAAAGGAATAATAGAGTTCGTTCCCCGGAAGGTCAACCTGCTCCTTGTAGACGTCTTCGCTTTTTTTATTGTTAGCATCGTGGTTGCCGACAGTGAGGAAATAAGGTACGGTTACGGGTTCTGACAGTTTCCAGAAGTTCTTCCATTCAGAAAGAGTTCCAGGATGGATGATCTGATCACCCAAGTTGATTACAAAGTCGGGCCTGCGCTCCATAAGCATTCCGATGATTTTTTTGTAGACGTCATCGCCGGACCGGTTATCTCCGATAACAGCAAAGGTGAATTTGCCGTTTATTTTCTCAAGGGACGCCAGCTTTTGCCCGATTACCTGGGCCTGCACAGCATGAGCTGAGGAATACGCAAATAAAACCAGAGTGATAACAAGAAAAAAATTTTTCAGATATGCCATAAAAATAAGACCCTGGTCAGTTCAGTCTTTTGCCAAACAGGTCCGAGCGGATACTTGACGCATTCTCTTTAGCCTGTATAACTGCTTCGTTATATGTCAGACCTCTCTTGATATGCTCGGTCAGGAGGTCAAACTCCAGTTCATCCGGCAAGATGGTTTCATTGAGCACATTAACACTTTCCTCAATTTCCTTTATCTCGGATGCAAAAAGCTTGCGGCCCAGTACTATTGCTTCAGTCTGGACACAGAATGCCACTGTTTCAAGGTATAATTCCCTGCTCTCAGGGTCCTGCAACTGTTCAAGACGCCTGTATCTATTGTATCTGTCTATTGAACAATCGGTTATTGTATTTTTCATATTTTCCTCCATACTTTTTTATTATAACGCAGATGTCTTCTTAACGTCCATTTCCTGCAGTGCCTAAACTGGTGACAGGCCACCCGTTTTGTGATATATATAACTATAATCCTAAAAAGACAGTCCGGCCACAGAGTGAGAGAGCGGCCAGGAAGCTAAGTAAGGCAGGAGGGACTATGAGGACGTTTATATGCGCAGCCGCAAGTTTGTTGATTTTATTCATTGTGAGTGTTTCAACGGTGCAGTCCCAAACTCAGGACATTGAAGGATACACTGTTTTCAGCGGGTCGTTGGGGCCGCAGGTATGTATCGGTAAATGGACACCTTCGAGAGACCCGATCATGCCCGGTGTTTGCGACGGGCAAGTGGTAGGTCTTAGCCAGCTCACTGCCGTATCCACAAGGCAGAGCGTTGACAGGCTTGATAAGTTGCTCCTTGTTCTTAATTCGATTGATCAAAAACTGGCGGTCAACAACGACCAGATATTTATGCTTATCAAGGCCACTTCCAATCCCCCTGTTTCGGTTGACCAGCAACTCAGGCAGGTCGGTGAACTTTTGCGAGAGGCGATCTCCCAAAGGTTTGGCAAGCTGCCGGATGAAATGCTGGCAAACGAACTGTTCGGCAAGGAGATTGAAACCCTGGAGGCAGATCTTCTTAAAGAAGTCGAAAAACGGTACTCAAAGCAGCCGGAAACTTCAATAAAATAGTTTTGCAGGACAGGACCGCAAACTTCTTGTCAGCGGTATAAATTCTTATTTCAAGGCCTGTCCGGGAACAATCCGATAAATCCTGTCATCTCCGGGCCCCGGATTTCCCCTCCCGTCCCTGTTGTTCGTAAGTAAGTAGAGCGCGCCGTCGGGGCCTTCGACCACGTCTCGCAATCTTCCGTACTTTCCTTCACTATACCCGCTCGCAAACCATCTCTCTATTCTTGCGGGCCTGTCTCCGTTCCGGTCTAAACGTATACGCACAAGTGCCTGGCTTTTCAATGTTGCTACAAAAAGATCACCCTTGAGATGACTGAGGAGGTCCCCCTTGTAAAAGGTCATGCCTGAAGGAGGGGTCGTCTTTTTCCAGGCTATGGCAGGGTCGATATAAGGTTTCACGCCAGGCGCGCCGATGACCTTTGGCCAGCCGTAATTACCGCCCTTTACGATTATATTTATTTCATCATTCGAAAAGCGGCCGAATTCTCCTGAGGGACCATGCTCTGATTGGAACAGCCTGCCTGTGACTGGCTGCCATGCTATGCCCTGGGGGTTCCTGTGACCAAAAGAATAAACAGGGGATTTTTTGAAGGGATTTGAATCCGGCAATTGGCCTTCCGGGTCTACCCTCAATATTTTGCCCCCTAGCGAACCCACGTCCTGTGACAGACCGGACTTAAAGGTCTCTCCTGTGGTGATATATAACATCCTGTCCGGGCCGAATGCTATCCTTCCACCGTCATGATTCCTGCCGCCAGGTATATAGTCAATGATGACCTTCTCGAATTTTCCTGTCTCGCCGTGGTCCGTCAGCCTTATTACCTTGTTATACAGTGTCCCTCCCTTTTCATAGGTATACATAGCATAGATGTATGGATGTTCAGGGAACCCCGGATGGAGGGCCAATCCCATGAGCCCACCTTCGCCGCCATGTGCGACAGTCAGTGTCGCGTAAGCTTTTTTTTGGAGCCGGCCATTCTTTATGAGTCGGATTATTCCGGGCCTTTCGCTTACGAGCGCCCGTTCATCTGGTAAAAAGATAAGGGACCATGGTATGTCGAGGTCTTCGACCCACGTCTCGACGTTTACGCTGTCTCCGTCAATAAGAAAGATGTCCTCTATGTTCTGGGGTTTGCCTCCTTCTATCTGTGAACATGCGGCTACTGCGGCCAAAAGATGGAAAAAGGCCAAAGCGGCAAATATTATTTTCATCCGGGACACTCCTGCGTTGTCTCATGTCATAATTTACATTTAGCCCATATCTGCACGCATGTCAATCTCTCTTTTTATTAACCGCCCTTAAGAAAAGTTTTGACAATACCCCAATCATCTGCTATATAAATATTGTAATGTCCTTACGCGCAGAAGGTGAGGGGGACCCTCAATTATTGAAATTAAATACTGCATCAAGGAGAAAGCTATGAAAAACAATTCCAGGAAGATCGGCGGGGCATTTTTGTTGGGTGGAGTAATAGGGGCTGCGGTTGCTCTTCTTTATGCTCCTAATTCAGGGGCGGAGACAAGGAAGGAGATTTCAAGGACAGCCCGTCGCGTGAAAAACAGCACAGTGGATTTGATTGAAGACGCTATTGATGATGTAAATGAGTTCACAAGTGATTTAAGGAGAAAGGCTTCAGATGTTATAGGCCAGGGTGTGGAACTTTCAGACAAGGCCAAGAAGGAGATTGCTGCAACACTCGATCGCGGGCAAAAAAAAATCGAAAAACAAAGAAAAAAGCTGTCTGAGGCGCTTGGCCTTTAATCGTGTTGCGTAGACGGCAGGACTGATATGCTGAAAAGCCTTTACAAGCGACAGACTACCATATTCATCAAGAGATATATTGTATAACTTAAGGGCAATTGTTTTTTTGATATCAATAGGGTGGTATGAAAATCATTTAAGGAGTCGCAGGCAAAGACATTTCAGCATATCCGTCCTGCCTGTCTTTTGACATGTGTGTATTATATGCAGCTTTACTCTGCCTTCCTGTTTTTGATAAGCTATCTGTGTTGCAAATACGAAAACCCGTCTCAGGCATTCTAATCAATACACTATAAACACCTGCTCCGGTTTTGAAATAATTAGTTCTGCGCCACATCATATAAGGACCGAGGATAAACATAATGACTGAATCGCATATTTCCATAATCTCAAAAGAACTGTCTGTTAAAGCATCACAGGTCAAGGCTGTTGCTGCCCTGCTTGAGGAAGGGGCAACAGTGCCCTTTATCGCCAGGTACCGCAAAGAGGCGACAGGTAGTCTTGACGAAGTTGTGATCACTTCTGTCAGGGACAGGCTTGAGCAACTAAGGGAGCTTGATAAGAGACGCGAGGCGATCGTCAAATCGCTTGAAGAAAGGGGCCTGCTCACTGACGAGCTGAAAGGCAAAATCGAAGGGGCGGATACCATGACGTTACTTGAGGACATATATCTTCCATTCCGTCCCAAGCGCCGCACCCGGTCAACAATTGCAAAGGAAAAGGGGCTTGAACCTCTTGCCTTGAAGATATTTGAACAGGCTGAGATGGATGTTGAGGTTGAAGCTGCTGCATTTATAGATGCTGAAAAAGGGGTTGCGACTGCTGAAGAGGCGCTCGCAGGCGCCCGTGACATAATAGCCGAATGGGTGAGCGAGGACCAGACAGCCAGGGAAAGGATGCGTGCGCTTTTTTCTGCTAAAGGCATTATGCGGTCAGAGGTCATAAAAGGTAAAGAAGAAGAAGGGGTGAAGTACAAGGACTATTATGAATGGGAAGAGCCTGTTGCCAAGGCCCCGTCGCACAGGGTGCTGGCTATTCGGCGCGGTGAGCGTGAGGGATTTCTTATCCTCCGCGTATTGCCGCCTGAAGATGAGGCGCTCAGCACGCTCGAATCGCTCTTCATAAAAGGCAGCGGTCCTGCATCAGAACAGGTGAGGGCAGCCGTACATGATAGTTATAAGCGGTTGCTCTCTTCTTCAATGGAGACAGAGACACGTTTTACTGCAAAGAAGCGGGCAGACGAGGAGGCGATAAGGGTCTTTGTCGAAAACCTGAGACAGCTCCTGCTCTCTCCGCCCCTCGGCAGAAAAAACGTACTTGCCATTGACCCTGGTTTCAGGACCGGCTGCAAGGTGGTCTGTCTTGATCAGCAGGGGAAATTACTCCATAACGATACCATCTATCCGCTTTTCTCTGAGAAGGGGATTGGCGATGCAGAAGAAAAGGTCAGGGGCCTCTGTGAACGTTTTAAGGTGGAGGCGATTGCAATAGGGAACGGGACAGCTGGAAGGGAAACGGAATCCTTTATAAAAGGTCTTGGACTACCGGCAGAGATTAAGGTTGTTATGGTTAATGAAAGCGGTGCCTCAATCTATTCCGCATCGGATGTGGCAAGGGAGGAATTCCCCGAGCAGGATGTAACGGTCCGAGGTTCGGTTTCGATCGGACGGCGACTCATGGACCCTCTTGCAGAACTTGTGAAGATAGACCCGAAGTCCATAGGGGTAGGGCAATACCAGCATGATGTTGACCAGCCTGCATTGAAGAAGAGCCTCGATGATGTTGTAGGCAGTTGCGTCAACGGAGTCGGTGTTGAAGTTAATACAGCGAGCAAACAGCTCCTCACCTATGTCTCCGGTCTGGGGCCTCAGCTTGCAAAGGGGATTGTGGAGTTCAGGAACGAACACGGCCCATTCAGGTCACGCGAGGAACTCAAAAAAGTCCCCCGCCTCGGGCCAAAGGCCTTTGAGCAGGCAGCAGGCTTCCTCCGTATACGTGACGCTGAAAACCCGCTCGACTCAAGTGCGGTACACCCTGAAAGCTATCACATTGTTAAGTCCATGGCCGCTGACATGGGATGTTCATTCATCGACCTGATGAAGGACGAAGGGCTTAGAAAAAACGTCTCTCTTTCCTGTTATGTAACTGACACGGTTGGCCTGCCTACATTGAACGACATCATGTCTGAACTCGCCAAACCGGGCCGGGACCCGAGGGAGCAGTTCGAGTCTTTTGGCTTTGCAGAAGGGGTTGGGAAGATCGAGGACGTTAAGCCGGGGATGAAGCTGCCCGGCATTGTCACCAATATCACCGCCTTCGGTGTTTTCGTTGATTTAGGCGTACACCAGGACGGACTTATACATATCAGTGAGCTTTCAGATAGCTTTGTGAAAAGCCCCGGAGATGTTGTAAAGGTCTACCAGAAGGTGACTGTTACGGTTCTGGATGTTGATTTGCAAAGAAAGCGGATTTCACTTTCCCTTAAGACCGGCCAAAGGCTGGAGGCAACTGCTAAAAAAGAAGAAATGAAGACCGCCCAAAAGCCCGCAATAAAACGGGACAAGCCTGAAAAAAGGCCCGCTAGATTTGTGAATACCCCTTTTTACGAGGCCTTAAGGAAAAAGTAACAGGAGACCTCCAGAATGCAAAAACATAACAAGAAATATGAAATATCAAATGATGGAAGGATTTCGACTTATCCGTCTTTATATAAAGCAAAGGAAAAGTGGACATTTAAACTATTTATAAAACGGTTTCTGAAAAAGGGCATTGAATAACCGGTCATCAAATAAGGAGTAAATATGGCAAAGTACACAACGACAATAGACGAAGACACACGGCAGCGGATCCATACATTACCAAAGATCGTAAACTTCTCGCCCTTTATAAGAAAGGCGATCAATACCTTTCTGGATGAACTTGAGAAGGACCCTGAAGCGCAGCCAGAGAACTTCATTATCACCTACTCAGCACGAAAAGATACTTCGGGCAAGAAAAGGAAATAAAAGGCGTTTTCCGCAAAAAAAACAGATTGTTGGTTAGCGCTTGATTCGTTCCGCTTTCACACTGCAGACTGAAGCTATGGTTTCAAAATCCTCATCAACGTGAACTACTGTTGATTTATTGTAAGCAGATGAAGCGATCATTAGGTCGGTGGTCGGAACAGTCTTACCTTTCCTGCCGAGCATGCAGCCCCATTTGCCCGCTCTTTCGATTGCTGCGTCATCCATGGCCAGTTGAGGCAGAGAAATTAAAGTTTCTTTAAGGGCATTAAACGACTTATCATCTCTTGCTCCCCTCAGTATTTCGACAATCACAACACTGCAGGTCGTTGCTTCTTCCGCCTCAAGAATTTCCCTCACCCGCTTTTTTACAGCAGGAGAACCGTTATTCCTTAAATACTCTATCCAGGCAGAGCTATCAATGAGGAACATCCTTCCTCCTTTGAGTAAGGAACTCCTCCAAGTCATAGGAAAGTTCAATCTTCCCTTCAAGACCAAGGAGTTTTTTAGCCTTCCTGCGCCTGATAAATTCCTGAAGCGCAGCTTCTACGGTTTCCCTCTTTGTCCGTGAACCTGACAGGCTTTTGGCTTCGCTTATCAGTTTATCGTCTATTACCAGAGTGGTTCTCATGTGTGTCTCCAAGATGCATATTATATGTACATACTATCATATGCATCGTATGGTTGTAAATTAGGAATATTTAGGTCCTCCATATAGTCTGTCACGGATGGTCATGACAAAATTGGCCCTCTTTTGTATAATAAGTGCCTGATCAAAGGGTAATGAATATGCAAAAGTCATTTGAGTACATAAACGAGTTTCTCTATCTTGTTATACGCCCTGACGAAAGCAAAGGCAAGGGTGCATTGCTCTATTGTTCAGGTGTTAACATGACCCGCTTCATGCCTCTTACAAAGGGACGGCACGGCATGGGGCCGAGCCCTTGTGCCAGGACCATGCAACTTACAAACCTCGGCGTCAGGGACCTGGCAATGGCAAAGGGAGCGACTGCAAGGGCCATTCGTGGAAATCACTGCGCAGGGATAGCCCCCAATATGGATACCTGGTTCACACAGCCTTTTCTGGTAGAAAACGCGTCTGATACATTCCCTGAAGAGATGCTGAATTATTTTGTTATGACCTTCCTGAAAAAGCTTTCATTATACATTCGACTGGACTTCCAAATTCCTGAGAGTATGCCTGACGCTGATGGACTTCAGGTGTACCTCGAACGCCTTTGCAAGAAATTCGGTAGCTGATACCCCTCCAAAACACATTTCTGGTAATTCCTGTAATAAACATTTTTTCTTTCTGGTATAATGTGGCAGATTATAAATACAGTTTAACGCTGCTCAATAAGACAACAAGCTTTGGGAAAGGGGATAATGTTGAAGAAGGATTCTTGCAAATGCCATAACGCCATGCCTGACCCTCCCATGACCCTCCCACAATAACAGGTATTGGCACCAATTATGGGTTTTCAGATTCTTCTAACTATACGGGAAGCAGCCCTGATGGGCTCGTAGGTGGAGGCGGAGAATTCGGTGGTGCCGGTGCTTCAGGTGGCTGGAGTGATAGTGGCGGAGGGGATAAGTGATGGGGTCATTTCATGGTTTTTTTATCAAAGAGATGGGGAGTCAAAGACTATTAATACAATAATGCAATGTCTGACCCTACCATTATCCTTTTTGACACAGGCCCCTTGGCAATCTGGTATAATGGGGCAAATTTCAGATGGTATTTAAATGATTGTGTAACGCCAAAATCTAAATGATGCAGAGGAATTGATTCCAATGAGATCTGATGAACAACGTGACAAGAGCATCGACATGCTTATTGAAAAAGTTCAATATCTTGAGAATGAACTTTTAAGGTTAAAAGGCATACCTCCCGTTGATGAAAGCGTATCAGCGTATCAGAAACCATTTATCAATGCATCACCAAAAAGTATTTCTTCCACCATCGAACAGAAAAGAGAGACTATCAAATCGGCAGATTCGCTTGAAAATACTATCGGTACTCGCTGGATTGGGCGTATCGGCGTGCTTGCTATCATCTTTGGAGTAGCGTTCTTTCTCAAATACTCCTTTGACAATAAACTGATTGGTGAAACCGGGCGGGTCATTTTGGGGATTTGTTGGGGAGCCGTCTTTATCTGCGCAGGAGAATACCTTCAGAAAAAAAAGAACATGGCTTTATACGGACAAATGCTAAGTGGTGGCGGACTGGCTGTGCTCTATTTGGCATTGTATGCCGGCTTTGCTCTTTACCATCTGATTCCTGCGCCACTTGCAGCAGCGGGTATGCTTGCGGTCACAACAACGGGAATGACCCTCTCCATTCGATATTCAACATATTCTCTGGCTGCTATCGCATTATTAGGCGGTTTTCTTACACCAATCATGCTTTCAACCGGTCAAAATCAACCACTGGCCCTGTTTAGCTATGTACTACTACTGAACTTAGGCACAATGTTGTTGCTTCGCTTCAGACAATGGCCGTCGCTGGTTGCAGCTTCCCTCTTAGGAACCATATTGCTTTATTTCGGATGGCATCTGGAATTTTATAGTGATGCACAACGCTGGCTGACATTTGGCATTATTACTACATTTTTTGCAGTATACAACCTTTATATCCTTGTGTCCCAGCTTTATTCTAAAAATGAGGAATCGAAGACTGACCTGATCGTTATTTTTGGGTCCGCAATTTTTTACTTTTTAGCTTTTTTCGCACAATATAATTGGGAAAGCACATGGACTGTAAAGACCTTCACGTTAATCCTTGCAGGGTTCGAGATAGGCATTGCAAAACTTATCAGTAACCGTGCATCTTCTGCTCGCATTACAACTGTCGCATATGCTGTTGTATCAGTGATAATGACTGTTATAGCAACCTTTGTTGCTTTGGAGCGGCGTTGGATTTTACCTGCTCTGTCAGCGGAAATGGCGGCCCTGGGCTGGATCGGGCTCAGGCTGGAAATTTCCGCACTGCGGCGGTTGGCCTATTTGATAGGGCTAATTGTATTGTTCCAGTTCGCAAGTAATGTTGTTATTTATTTGGAGCCTTTTGAGCGCTTCATTCCAGTTTTCAATAGTCGTTTTCTGGTCTGCTCTGTAGCAGTGGCGTGTTTTTATGTCCTTATTAATTTCATATCATCCTATCATGACAAACTTGATCCCGATGAACGTTATACACGAGAAATCATTTTTACCATTTCCCAGGCGCTTTCTCTAATTTTATTGTCTGTTGAGGTGCATGATTTCTTCCGGTTCCAATCGCCCGGTTATGTGCTGAATTGGGGATCGTCTCTTTATGCCTATCAAGCCTCGCTCTCTGTCCTGTTTGCACTATACGCTACGCTGTTAATTGGTGCGGGTATCTTCAAGCGCATTGTCGGAGTTCGTGTGTTGGGCATCTTTCTTTTAGGCGCGACAGTTTTAAAGGTCTTCCTGGTTGACCTTTCAGGACTACAAGCCTTTTATCGAATTATTTCGTTTATTGTTCTCGGGCTTCTGCTACTGGCTGTTTCGTATGGCTATAATCGTTACAAGTATTTTATCTTTGGAGGAGATTCGCGATGAATAGGTTTCTGACCAGTATTCTTTTAAGTGCTCTTCTGTTGTTCTTTAAAACAACAGGCTTTTGCTCCACATTTGACGAGCGTCTCTGGGAGAAATATTCCGCGATTGAGACAGAGTCAGTTAGAAACAAGGGCAGTCTGGCAGGTGTATATCTGGAACCTCATAACCTGGGCGACATGACCGCTAAAACACCTTTATCCGATTTAAGGATAGTGACTGACAGTAAGGTGGAAGTACCCTGGCAGATTGTCCAAAGACGTCCGGAAAAAAGAGAAGAGGAAATTCCGAGCCGGATGCAAAATCACTCTCGTACCGAAAAAGGCGAGACTTGGCTTGAACTGATGGTTGAAAAACAGGGAATTAATGTTAATGCAGTTGAGATTGTCACTCCCGATTCTGATTTTTCGAGGCAGATCCAGGTGCTTGGCAGCAATGACGGAAAAAATTGGAACGCAATTCGTACAGATGGGGTCATTTTCGACATTACTCGTGGCGAGAAACTTCGACATACCCGCATATCCTTTCCACAAACCAATTTTCGCCGCCTTGCCCTTAAAATCGCTAACGGCAATGCGCAGCCATTAAAGATAAACGCTGTAAAAGTGTTGCAGGAAGGCGAGTCCAAGGGACAGACATATACTATTTCCGGAACTACAGAAAAGCCTGACATTAATGCTTCTCGGCAAGAAAGCAGCATAGTTGTCCGCATGAACTCTATATTCCCGATTGACCGACTGGCAATAACTTCTGCAGAACGCAACTTCCAGCGCTCGGTCGAGGTTCAGATTAAACGAGGGACAGGGGGATGGGAGCACTGGACACAGGGAACAATTTTCAACTTCGATACCCTGACGATGCATGAATCTCATTTGACGATCGACGTGCCTGAAGTTGCGACCAAGGAGTTTCGACTGGTATTCAAAAACTTTGACAGTCCGCCTTTATCTGTCACTAGTGTAACTGGTGAAGGTTATCGCAGATTGCTGGTATTTAAACAGCAACCTGACCAGAAGCTTTTTCTGTTTTGGGGTAATCCGCTGGCACAAAAACCACAGTTTGATTTGGCAGAAATAATTGTTAAGCAGAAAATAGATGAGCTGCCAATTGCCTACCTCGGGAATGCACGCTTAAACACTAAATTTGCTGGCAATAATGCAAGACTTCCTTTCACCGAGCGATACAAATATATGCTCTATATTGTAGTTGTACTTGGTATAGGTGGACTAGTTTATCTTCAATATCGTGTTTTTAGCCGTGTGGAGTCTTGAGTTGTCGGTAAATCCACTCGATAGCAATGTTTCATTAAAAAAATGCAAATGTCTTATGAAGAATAATCGAGGGGTAGAAGTTACATTTCACGGCGACAGGCTAACCTTGGGTAAGTCAACTTATAGATTTAAAGGATTTAAGTTTCTTGAGGTGACAGGCAAGGGAGCAAATGCACTTGTAATGAAAGCAGAGCAACCTATTCTAGGACGATATGTCGCCGTAAAAGTTTGGCTTAAGTTTAAGGAAAAAGATAACCGGGATAAAAAGAAACAGGGCATAGAGGAATCAAGAAAGCTTTCTAAGCTTGACCATAATAACATCTGCAGAATTTATTCAGTAGGCACGCAGAACAATATTCTTTATGCAGTGCTTGAGTATATTAATGGACAAACTCTCAAAGAATATTTATCAGGTACCCCCAATTTACATCACCGGTTAACGATATGGAGGGAAATTGCGTCTGCCCTAGAATATTCATATAAAAGAGAAGTATTCCATGGAGACGTGCATACGAAAAATGTCCTTATTTACAATAATAAATCCGTCAAGGTCTTGGATTTCGGCACAAGCTTTTTTGCAGGAAAGCCATTCTCTATCAAAAGGGAGACGGCTCAACTGATAAAACTTGCGGAAACAATATTTCACGAATTTAATATTTCTGATTTCGTTGAAATACCATTGACTTCTTTATTCCCCTTTCATGCTTTGAGAATATTAGATTATTGGGTTGAAATTATTTACACGATTGGAGATAAGAACTTGGAGGGGCTAAATAGTAAAGCAGTATTTGAACTTATGCACATAATGACGCAAGCACCCGTGTTCGATTTAGAACTTTTAAATAAGATAAATGAATTTCAAAGCCGCAGTGCAACATATATCAACAACTTTAATTCAATAATCGATCTGGTGCGAAAACCATTTGAGGAAGGTATGACAAGAAAAGTAGGCGTTGGACATTTCTCAACTTTTCTTGACGCAAAACTTGATTATTTAAAATGGAGAGATGAATATCTTAAGAAGGATATAGACAGCATAGCTGCCATGTAAAGGGGTAAGAGCTATAGCATGTGCAGTCGTTTTTAACCGGAGGCTTAGAGGCGTATTATCGGAGGAGAGAGATGATTTATAGCGAACATGACATAGATTTTCTGGCCTTATCCAGTAAGCGATTCGAGGAATTATGTTTCGATCTGCTCCTTAGACTTGGTTTTAAAGGTCTCACATGGAGGCAAGGCGGTGCTGACAGTGGAAGAGATATAGAGGGGCGGTTTGCTTTAACTAATCCTCTTATTGAAAGTTACGATGAACGGTGGTTTTTTGAGTGCAAACGGTATAGCGATGGAGTTCCCGTTACAGAATTCAATTCTAAGATTGCTTGGGCCGACGCTGAAAGACCTAAACATTTAGTAATTATAGTTAGCTCCTATGTCTCTAACAGTACAAGAGAATGGCTTGAAAAAACTACCTTGCAAAAAGCATATGTTATCCATTTAATAGAAGGCAAGAAACTAAAGAAATTATTACTCCCATTCCCTGAACTCATATCCGAGTACTTCATGGACAAATATTCAAAACTGCTACACGATGCTCAAAAAAATTGGTTGGTTCACAACTTGCTGCCAGAGCCTGCAACCTTATGCGTTTTGTCAGCCAATTTGGATGCCACTAAATTAACAGGGGAAGAGCTTGTTTTTTTGTTGGCTTCTGTTCTGCTAGAAGACAGTGACATCCAATCATGGTGTGAGAATAATAGTTACTTTAACATGGATCATATTTTTGTAAATCTTAAGAACCACAGTAATACTAAAAGACCTTTAATAGAGCAAATAAGTGACTATGCGACTGAAACTTGGGCGTGCTGCAATACTAATGCTCTTGCATCATATGGGCGTACTTGTTCTATATCAACGTGGGACAATACTTTTATAACTTCAGTTTTTTAAAATTGTCACAAAGAACAAACGCGCGCGCTATATTTAGGTGTGACGATTAGCGAGACGGAAGCCATTGAGGCATTGATCGAGGTTAAGGGAGGGTTTCCTACAAAAATCCGATACATAAAAGGTCAGAATGCAGCTGAAGAAATGAAACAACTAGTGCATACTCTTATTGAGAAAAGCAACCACGGATTATGAAGTGCAGAATATATCGGACGGATTAACCCCCAGCGGCTTGAGGGATATTCTCTGCGGACTATCTGCATAAACGACTGTAAAAGTTTCTGCCTGCCCCATTTATACGGTGCGTAGATTTTCAGGAAACTGGCGGGGTTTGGACTAAAGCCAGCGGCTTGAAGGGTATTCTCCGCGCACCATCCGCATAAATGACTGTAAAAGGATCTGCCTGCCCCATTTATACGGCGCGTAGATTTTCAGGAACCTGACAATATCTCGGAGCACTGTAAGCTGTTCTCTTTTGCTGAGTTTGCGCAGGCTGGCTTTGAAGTCCGCTTCATGCGGGTTGCCGAATATTATTCTGAACGGGTTCCACTGGTCAGTGCATCTTTTGACCTCTGAGGCTATATGCCTGCGGTAGACATCCTGCACAGGCCGGTTGCTATGGATGGCTTCTACTACCGCTTCTCCTGCAATTGCGCCTGAATGGAGCGCGCAGCTCATACCTTCTGCAAGCATATTGAAGAATCCCGCTGCCTGTCCGGTGATAAGTACATTGCTCTTGCCAAAGACATAGCTGTTTATCAGGGAAGGGCCGAAGTTGTGAGAGCATCCTTCCAGTTCCTCGGCTTTTTCAAGCCTTACTCCATGCTTGTCACGGAGATACTCTTCAACTTTACTGTGATATTTATGCAGATGTCCCCCGACAGGAAAGCCGACCCCGAGTATCTGGCGACCGTTGCGGGCGTGGCTCCATGTGTAGTGTCCCAGTTCAGGGTGGAACCAGAAATGGAAATAGTCTTCATCCAGCGGGCATTCGATTATCCTCTGGAACTTCTGGCCGACCATAAACCAGGGGATATTTTTGTGGTAATCCCCGTAGACTGAATGTCTTACCCTTGATTTCGGCCCATCAGCGCCTATCACATAACGAGCTTTGTACTGAACTTCCATGTCGTCTTTTTTTGCTGTGATATGGATATTCTTCCCATCATCTTCAAGGTCAAGAAAGGTTGTACCTTCATGGACTTCTACCCCACTGCGCTTAATGGCCCAGTAATCGGAGTATTTGCGGTTCAGGTGAGGTGTAGGTCCTCCCTCAAAATCCATTGGTATGGATATCATGCTCGGGAAATGGAAGGTAACACCTTTGCATGAAGTAGGCTCGTGCAGCACCTCCCTCGGCAATGGTCCGAAGTTTTCAAACAAGAAGCGGTGTCCGCGCGGCGAGAGTATCCCGCTGCATACCTTTGACCTCGGCAGTTTTTTACGCTCAAGGGCCACAACTTTAAGCCCTGCGTCAACCAGCCTCTTTGCGCAGGCAGACGCAGCCAGGCTCGCGCCTACAATTAATACATCAACATTATTTTCTTTGCTCATAGGTTTGTCCGTAATCTATTAATAAAGGACGGCCATACTCCACAAACATGGAAAGGTTGGCTTGCAGGCAAGATTGCACGGGTCTGCTTAACAGGGGCGAGTTGCGTCGAGCCCCAACCCTTGAGATGATATGGAGATTTCATCTCTGTGCGGCGCATTATCTTGAGCAGAGGTAGTTTTAGATTGCCTGTAAGCCGGCCTTTCCATGTTTGACTACACCCCATAATTGCTCATAACCCGCTTATATGTACTACCGGAACATCTGAAATGCTTTGAAATACTTTTACATCAGCAAGGTCTTCAACTACGATCCTCTTTACTCTGCGGCCTTTCATAATCCATCTTGCATGGTCCAGGCATCCCGCTGTTTCGATATTATGGCGCGCCTGGAGGCTTGAGGCCCCTGTTGGTATTGCTATGCGCTGGAGGTCCAGGTTCATCTGGCAGCCGGTTTCGTGACGCAGACGGTCATAATACTTGACCAGCCTCTCAAAATCAGAATGATACCCACGGCTTTCTATTATATATATATCATCAGGCCCGAGGGACTTGCTAAGAGAAGCAGAGTCCATAAGCGCTTCTCCAAGGCCTTTTATCTTTTTCCGAGGGAGCCATTCCATTAGAGCGAAATGCAGTAAGCCTTCGGCTACGACGAGTGTATCTGCATTACTTATATTGGCTATAAAGCTTTTTATCCTTTTATCGTTTAAAGGCAGCCCAGCCTCCATATCAGCTGCTATGTCCCTGCCGTCATCATGAGCAAGCGCAGCCTTTTTGTCTCCTCCAAGAAGCCGGATTACACGACTGGTCGCTTCTGGATCTGCGCTTAGGCACTCTCCGGCCAGCAGGATTGCTGATCTGCGCAGGGGGCCATGAGGAGCAGCGGAAATTGTTTTATCTGATTTTGGATACCATGATGGATATTTGGTCCTTGACTCGTTTAATCTGCGACGCTGCTCGATATTCATTTCTGTAATGCTTATCTCTTCCGGGCAGGCAGGTCCGCATGAGCCGCACATGAGGCAGGCATCAATGGACGAGGCTATTTCTTCAGGCGTGGCGCCTCCCTGCATCGCCCTTGCACGGCCTTTTCGGGTGGCTGACATTGAACTCGTCTTTCTCCAGAGCGGGCAGACGAGCAAACAAACGCCGCAGCCACTGCAGGCTTCGTAGCCTTTTTTATGTTTTTTTGAGTTGGCCATCAGAATATAACGTCCGGGTTAAGTATCATTGCCGGATCAGCCTCTCTTTTCATAGCAAGATGCCTGTCCACAAGTTCATTGCCGAAAACGCGGCGGATATAACCCTTCATCATGCCGCCGAACCTGTAATAACTTAATCCCATGTCCGCTCCGATGTCATAAATCTCATTTTTGAATGCCTGGAGATAATCACGGCTGTAATCAGTGTCCCTGAGCATAGGCTCAAATTCACAGCCATAGGCTATGTCTGAGGCGTCAGAGGGAATGCATGACATTTCATAGCGCGGGAGCCTGCCCCTGAGTTTTATGCCTACGCAATAAAGTGTGTAGTATTTGAAGTATTTCCTGCATACTGCATTGCCGCGTTCAACAGCCTCTGCGAACTTTTCTGCATTTGACGAAAGGTCGGGTATTACCATCTGCTTGCCGCCCCAGAACTTCCATACCGCGCGTGAAAATACAACTGTCCGGTCTACTATCTTGCCGTCCCGCATGAACTCTGGACGACTGAACTCGGGGAACAGTGTTAAACGTCTTCCAATTATATAAGCCGCCTCTTTGAAGTCCCAGGGATGCATCAGATAATGCCACGCCATGCGTATGCCAAAGCCGACTTCGCCGTGGCCGCGTAATTTGTTTCTCCAGCGGCTATTGAATTCCTTTTCCCTTTCATCACTGTCAAAGGCCACCAGCAGTGTTATCGCACGGTCTATGATGGTGAGGATGCCGCAGTAATCAGCAGCGTCTTCTTTTGCTATAAATTGCAGGTCCTCGATGGCTGTGCGCAGAGAGGAGTAGTAGAAATACTTCATTGTGATAGGACTAAACTTCCGTATTTTAAGTGTAGCCTCTGTGATGACCCCGAACTGGCCATACCCAAGCAGCACGCGTTCCATAAGTTCTGGATTTTCTGTCTCAGAACAGGCGATGATGTCACCGGTTGGCGTGACAACCTGTAAGGCAACAGCCTGATCAGCGCTGCAGCCGAGACGCGGGGAATTGACATCAATCCCGCCCACTCCCAATGTGCCTCCTACCGAGGCTGTGAGGTTCAGGGGGGCTGAAAGGTAATCCATCCCGTCACGCCTTAATATTTCTGCCAACTGATGCCAGAAGATGCCTGCTTGTGTGCGGACTGTCATGGCGTCAGGGTCTATTTCGAGCACGTTGTTCATTGAGCTCATATCCAGAAGAAGGCCGCCGAAGGCAACTGATTCACCTTCTGTCGTAAGCCCGCCGCCTCGCGTAGTAACCGGCACTCTGTACATCTGGGCAGCTTTGAGCACTTTGGAAACATCATCGGCTGAGTTTGGTCTGACAATGCCATGAGGAAGGCCATATGCGAGTCCGCCTGCGTCTGTAACGAAGACTGAACATTCACTCCTCTCCTGGCGTACGATGACCCCCTTTGATTTGAGGTATTCTACAAAATCCTGCCAGGTATCTCCCTGCCAGCGGCCCGGGTTTGTCTGCTGGCGTGGAATTCCTTTAAGGGAGTCAGGGGCGACATGGTCAGGCGGTATGGAACCGCGTTCGATTACAGGGATTTTCATGACTCAAATATTATAACAGATACGCCTGACTTTCCTGATTGACGGCATTGATTACGGATTATGGCGGGTGAAAATGTTATAATTTTTTTAAAAGACCTGAGAATATATATTAGAAACGGAGGTCCAAATATGTCGCACTCTTTTACATTAATGCTTGTTGATGAAATGCCTTCTGTTATTAAAAGGGTTGAATCAGAAATAAAAGATCAGGGCGGCATTTTCAACGGCAACACGGAATGCGGTTCCTTTGCCGGGAAATCAGTACTCGGAATGGTGAAGGGAGAATATCGGTGCATTGCTGAAGACGAGATAATAATTACTATTACAGACAAGCCGTTTCTAGTGCCTTATGGCATGGTTGAATCTGAGATCAGGAAATATTTTACGGCTTGACCCGCTTGTTTTTTCATTTTTATAATAACTAATATTTTTCAGACAGAGGTGAAGTTGCTATGATGCAAAGGGAAGATAATAAACGTATTATGGATGAATTTAGATTGCGCCAGAGCCGGCAGTTCCTGGCTATAGGAGTAACGCTCTTACTTATTTTGGTAGTTGCTGCGGTTTACAGACGACCTGACATCTTTGGAGAATTCCAAAGGAACAATCTCTTCGGAGCACAGGCTATTATGATAGCCGCGTTTATCGGCTTCAGCTCCTACAACTGGAGATGTCCTTCATGCAAAAAATATCTGGGCAATGATATAAACAGGCGTGGATGCAGGCATTGCGGGACCAGGTTGAGATAGCTGCAGCAAGTCTCGTTTATTACCTTGACTAATAGTTCTAAGGCCTGTTATTATTAATACAGAATTTTAGAGGTTTTTGATGTTGATGAAGCTACAAAGACTTTTCTACTTTGTGGCTTTTTTATTAAGCCAGGCAACCTTCTGAGATTTGAGTTTATAATAAGGAGGTAAACGAAATGGCTAACGGAACAGTAAAGTGGTTTAACGACAGCAAAGGTTTTGGAT
>Ga0209211_10003930_pt1 | contig 23655 bp, 13 predicted proteins | sample RifGroA2_FD_183992 | JGI IMG/M metagenome (GOLD analysis project Ga0209211, IMG submission 183992) | Groundwater microbial communities from Rifle, Colorado, USA - Groundwater A2 (SPAdes) (version 2) | ecosystem: Environmental > Aquatic > Deep subsurface > Groundwater | place: Rifle, Colorado...
TTGCATGGGTTCAAAGAGAGTATCGCAATTTGCATATTGCACGGGAAGCGAATGTCTCAGTGCCTACACCCTTTGCGTTCTATAACAATGTCCTTGTACTTGAATTCATAGGAGAAGGAGATGATATTGCCCCAAAATTGAAAGATAAACTGCCAAAAAATCCCAAAGATTTCTTTTTTAAGGTAATTGAAAACATGAAGAAACTGCACAAAACAGGGTTAGTCCATGCAGATTTAAGCGCGTTCAACATCCTGAATTTGAATGAAAAGCCCGTTTTCATAGATTTTTCCCAATCAACTGGAAAAGACTCCTGCAGATACAATGAATTTTGGGACAGGGATATCAGAAATGTCTGCAATTTTTTCAGGAAAATCAAATTAAAAGTTGAAGATCAGGAAATAAAGAAGAAGATTTTCAATAACCCTTAAAAACAAAAATAATATCCAAGGAAAAATGGTTGAGTACTCATACGAATTAAAGGTTCCAAAGAACAGGGTTGCAGTCATAATTGGAAAAGAAGGCGCAACGAAAAAGGAAATCGAGCAAGATACATCTACAAAGATGAGCATTGACTCAAAGGAAGGGGACATAATCGTTTCCGGCGAGGATGCCCTTGGATTGTACACTGCAAGGGAAATCATCAAGGCAATTGGCCGCGGATTCAATCCAGAAATAGCTTTGTTGTTGTTAAAGCCGGATTATATCTTTGAAGTCATTGATGTTTCTGAATACGTCAAATCAAAGGATTCAATGCTGAGATTAAAAGGAAGGGTAATCGGAAAAGAAGGAAAATCCAGAAAATTGATAGAGGAATTGACTGAAACATTCATTTCTGTTTTCGGAAAAACTGTGAGCATAATTGGAGCGGCTGAAGACGCTTCAAGCTCCCGAAGGGCAATTGAATCTTTGCTTAAAGGCTCGACACATGCTAATGTTTACAAGTGGCTTGAAAAAAGAAGAAGGGAAACCAAAAGAAACAGAATGATAAATCTGTAATTGAAACAAGAAATGACAGACGACAAATCACAGCCAATAGCTTACGAGCTTGCAAAAAAGCAGAAAGAGATTTCAGTAGCCGAATTCTTCACCAAAAACAGGCACCTTCTGGGATTTGACAACAGGAGAAAAGCTTTGCTGATGGCAGTTAAGGAAGCAGTCGACAATTCTCTTGATGCCTGCGAAGAATCAAGGGTTCTTCCGGAAATTTCCATTGAAATCATTCATATAAATAACTTCAAGTACAGGGTTGTGATTGAAGATAATGGCCCCGGAATCGTGAAGAAGCAAATTCCCAATATTTTCGCAAAATTGCTTTATGGGAGCAAGTTCCACTCTTTGAAACAATCACGCGGACAGCAGGGAATTGGAATTTCTGCTGCCGTCTTATATGGGCAATTGACGACTGGAAGGCCTGCAAGAATCCTATCCAGAGTAGGGCCAAAAGAAACTGCAAATTATTTTGAACTGAACATTGACACTCAAACCAATAAGCCTATGATTGTCAGAGAAGAGCAAAAAGAATGGAACAAGGAGCATGGGACAAGAATTGAGATAGATTTGGAAGGGGATTACATTAAAGGAAACCAAAGTGTTGACGAATACCTTAAACAGACAGCAGTCATTAATCCTCATGTCACGATAATCTACACGAATCCAAAACATGAACAGGTCATTTATGCAAGAGCTACAGATGAACTTCCAAATAATGCCCAGGAAATCAAGCCGCATCCTTATGGTGTTGAGCTCGGAATGCTTCTCGACAAATTAAGGTTTACAGAATCAAGAACCTTGCAGTCATTCCTGACAAGCGAGTTTTCAAGAGTAGGGCCCGGAACAGCAAAAGAGATTTGTGAGAACGCAGCTGTTCTGCCCAGCACAAAGCCAAGCGAGGTCTCAAGGGACATGGCCGAAAAGCTTATTCAAGGCATTCAAAAGACAAAAATAATCTCTCCTCCTACTGACTGCCTTAGCCCGATTGGCCAAGAGCTCATGGAAAAGGGGCTGAGAAAAGAGCTGAGGGCAGAATTTTATTGCGCAACCTCAAGGCCGCCATCAGTTTACAGAGGAAACCCTTTCATAATTGAAGTCGGAATAGCCTATGGAGGGGAAATCCCAAAGGATGAAAAAGCAAACATCTTAAGATTTGCGAACAGGGTTCCTTTACTGTATCAGGAAGGAGCCTGCTCAATGACACAATCAATCATGGAGACAAACTGGAAAACTTACGGGCTGAATCAATCAGGAGACTCTGTTCCAGTCGGTCCAATGGTCATTGTTGTGCATATGTCATCTGTCTGGGTGCCTTTCACTTCTGAGTCAAAGGAAGCGATAGCGCATTACCAGGAAATCATTAAGGAGATTAAACTTGCAGTGCAGGAATGCGGAAGGATGCTTGGCTCTTATGTGAGGAAAAAATCGAAGATTAGCGGCCAGATTGAAAGGGCAAACATGTTTGAAAAATACATTCCGGAAGTTGCAGATTCGCTCGCAATCCTGACGGGCAAAAAGAAAGAGGGAATCCTTCAAGGACTGCAAAAGATGCTTGTTAAGCCAGAGATTAAGCAGGAAATAATCCAGGACGATGAGGATGATAACTTGTACAGGATGGAATTCAACAAAAAAGAAGAAAACGAGGATTCAAAAGAAGAGCCAGCATGAAAAAGAACAAGAAAGAAACAGAAAAAGCGCTTGAACAGCTTGGGCTAAAACTAGTGGCTGACATTGAGAAAGGAAAAAATCCGACCATTGAGTTTTCATTAAGGACACTAAGCAATGTAGTCTTTGACAAGCAGTCTAAGAAACTCCAGCTTGGAGAAAAACAGCAGCAGAGGACTTTCTTTAATGTAGGCCATGCAAAGAAATTCCTGCAAACATTAGAAGTTGCCAAGGTCAGCAAAAGTTTGCTGGATGTGGACAAGCATGCAAGCTTAAGGGATGTTTTCTACATGGCCAAGAGGACGATTCCCTCATCCAACATAAATATTGTTGATGAGCAGACAGAAAGCGACAAGGCAATTGAGGATTTGGAGCTGATAACGGGCCATTCCAGAGAGCTGCTTAATATCAATGCAAACAAAATGGGCTCTGTGGCAGGAAATGTTATAATTGAAGACTCAGGAGATTCAATTAATTGGGCAAAGCTCGGTTCTGGAGGATGGAGCATCCCTTCCAATGTTGAGAATATTGAATTCAAGACAGTAAAAGCAAAGTACATTATTTACATGGAGAAACAGGCTGTTTGGGAAAGGCTGCATGAAGATAAATTCTGGGAAAAGCAGAACTGCCTTATAGTTACATCACAAGGACAGACAACAAGAGGAATAAGGAGATTGCTGCAGAGGCTGCATGATGAGTTTAAATTGCCAATATATGTTCTTGCGGATTTCGACGGCTGGGGTTTTTATATTTATTCGGTGCTTAAATTTGGTTCTATAAGTTTGGCTCACATGTCAGAGGAGCATGCAATTCCTGAAGCGAAATTTCTCGGAATAACTGCAGATGACGCAATCAATTATGACCTTAAGAAGCATTTTATCAAATTGAAAGAAGTTGACTACACAAGGCTGAAGCAGATTGCAGACTATGACTGGTTCAAGAAAAACAAGGAATGGCAGCGCCAGTTTAAGATGATGAAGGATTTTGGCGCAAAACTGGAAATCCAGGCGCTGTCATCGAAAGGGATAACGTTTATTTCTGAGAAATACCTGCCCGAGAAAATCAAAAAGCAGGAGTTTTTGGATTGAATTAAATTTCTTTTTCTTCAATTGAAAACAAAAATGGGATGATTAGATTTTTAAAAGGTACCACTTTCCAATAATAAATGCTTGATGCAAGAATTATTGAAAAACTTGAAGGTTTAAGTGGGGCAGATTTTAAGGAAGTACTCAATTGGGCTAGAGGCGAAATTAAATCTGAAATTCCATTGGAAGAAACAGTTGCAAAACTTCATCTGTTTTCTTTAGCAGAAATCCAGACAAGGCCATCTTTTCTTGCCCTAGACGCAAAACCACCAGAATTTTATGAAAGAAGGAGAATTCTCGCAAAGGAAACTTTAATTTTTGAAAATCTAGAATACCAAGAATTCTTAAGAAGCCTTGAAGGCCTTGCACAAGGAAAATTTGATGGTGCTGAGAAAAAGAAAATTGCAGGAGTTGTTTCATTCTGGTATACAGAATTATTAATCCATAGCGATTCAATACCTGGGACTTATGCCGCTGCGACCCCAAGGTTTAGATCACACTACCTAAAACAACTTGTTCAGAATAAAATTTCTCCAGGTCATAATTTCTTTAATTTAATGGGAGTATTGGCAGCAACCGAAGATATGAGGCTGGTTTCTGCTCTTTTGGAGACTAGCAATTTATTGACACTTTTATTGCTGGATGAAGAGACAAAATGGATTAAGGAAAGATATTCAAGTTCAGTGAATGCCTCAAGGGGAGAGCTTGAGATGTATAATGCAAGAAGAAAAAGGAAAATTGGCCCAGAGATGCAACCCTACCATGAGGCCGAATTAGGCAGGATAGAGCAAAATATTATTGGGTTTGCTGCCTGCAGAGAAAGACATGATGCTGCAAGCAGGCAGCTTGTAAGTGTATTATTTGATTCCAATGATAAATCTGTTTGGAGGGATTTTTTGTTATATAAAGACAATTTTGGAGTGGTCACAACAAATTCTGGAATCCATAGCCCGGGCCTTGGAGCAATCGGCAAGATTGATTATGACCCGGAAACAAAAGTGGCCGACATAAAACGACTTGTTGAAAGGTCGGTTGAAGTGCATCCGAGAACTGCCTTCAATTTTCTTGGCCGATATTTGGACATTGCTTGGAAAATTCCAGAAAAATATAGGTATGCAACAGAACAACTTGTACATACTGGTCAATGGGAGCTACCAAGGCTTCTGTGCCTTTTTGCTGCAAATGTGCAAAGGGAAAGGAGAGCTTATGAAGAAGGTTCAATAATTAGTAATGAAGAACAACTGCTGGAACAGTTGTATGACCAAATAGTTTCAGGAAATTTTACACCAAATGGAGCCAGGACTATTCCAAGAAAGTTTTATTCTTTGAGGCAACAATTGACAGAATTAGTTGATGAGAAAAATCACTTGCTGCCGGTACAATCAGTTCAAGAAAGATTTGGTTATGCGCTAGTTTCAAAGGAATTGTTGTCAGATCCTGATTTAGCTGTTGGAATCGCATCACTAAACTTAGATTTGACATCGGAGTATGTAAGTGACTTGTTGAAGCCAGGTTATTCCAGAGAACAAATAATTCACAGACTACAATATATTAGAAAATGGTCTGAACAAACAAGAGCAACATTAACTCAGAGATTAATCGGACATTTAGTTGCAGCCTCAGATCTTGAAAGCGCTTGCGCAGGCCTTGAAGGTTTGCTGGCAAGAACTGCTTCTGGAAATTTTGATATCAATAATATTATTCAGAAAGAATTGGAATTCGGAAAATATTTTATCAAGAATGGAAAAAAACATGACAGAGAGCCAAAAATTGAGCAGCTTTATTCAGAATTCCAAAATTTGGAAGCGTTTGGATCTTCACAAGATGATGAAGTGTCATTAAATTTAACCGAAATTGGAGCAGTTGAAAGGGCCGCATATGAAGCTGCTTTATTTAGTCGTTTTGTACAAGGATTAAGAGACACTTCTTCGAGAAACGTGTATGTCATTGGAAATATCAGATACGGGCAACTTTTTGTTGTCCAGCCCTTGGAAGATTTCCTTGATCCAAATACCAGACTAGCATACTATAGGGTAAGCTCGTCAGAAACAAAAGAATCAAGTATTCCAGACGTCTTTCCCTTGGCTTTTGTGCGTGAAATGGCTGCAACCATGCCGCATCTGGTGATAGTTGATAACGCAGCTGCTTCAAATAATAGAAGCACAAGCAGATTTTCGCGAGCGACTTTAGGCTATGCGAACTGGTTTGCGACATTTAATGAATTGCGCGCAGCAGGGATTCTTGCAAAATATAAAAAAGACAGCTCATTGACAGACAAGCATCTCCATGTTCTCAGAAATTCTCTGAATTTTGCGGACACGATAAGAAGACTGGAGCAACTCATTGGAGAAGGAAGCACTTATAGAGTTGCACAATGGATGCCTTATCTCGAGAATGAAGTAGTCTATGGAGAAATTGCTGCAGAGCGCCAGCCATTTGAAAATAAAGATGACAAGCCTCTGGTTATTTTTGCAAATCCAATAGTTTACGGGGATTGGCAAGAAGGAGTTAGTCATGCATTAAAGGGTACAACACCAAATTTTTGGGACGACCCGGAAAAATATGCAGGTACTAGAGAGTTGATTGGCTTCGGACCCCATGGGCTTGAATCCAGGACAGATGGAAGAGACAAGGACAAGCTTGTTGAACTTGTGCAGCAGAAAATTACATTGGCAATACCAAAATATATGAGAAGATTAGAAGTAACAAACACATAACCTTAAAAACATCAAATTTTTATCACAGACTATGCCAGAAAACAAGGAACAAAAAGAATCGAAAGATGTGCCAAGATCATGCATTGGCTGTGTTCGCTGGGAAAAGTTCGGCAAGCAATGCTTTTATTTCTGGGAAAACAAGAAGCACTGCACAATGTGGGCTGGCTCCTGGGATGAGGTTATTGTTCAGTAGATTTTGCTAAAATTCATCTTCAATATCTCGCTTGGCGCGAGGATAATTTTCTTTTGATTTCTTAAATCTTAGTTGCGTCGCCTTCGGGGCGACGATCATTTTTACGCTCGCCCCCAATGTCGCAGGGGCTCGCAACCATTGCTCAGGTCAACTGCTCAGCTCGGTGACAAATGATACCTCGCACTAGATTCCTGCACTTTCTCTCTCGACAAGATTGTGCAAAAATGATTCAAAATAATCTTGTTCTTCAAATACGGCAGTGGCGGGTCCCCTTTGAAGCGTAAGCATTTTGAAGGGAGCCTTGAATTTTTATTTTTCAAAAGCCTCTTAGGCTGGCTTGTCCTTTCGGAGAGGAAGCTATTTTTCTTAAGTCGTCAGTACTTATTTAAACTCCGATTATTTAGATCTCTTATGAAAAGCACAGTTTCCCTTCAAAAATGCAGCTCCTATGATCAGAAAGCTGTTGACTATTCTGTCAGCAGGCTGATAAATAATCTTGGGGGGATTAATAAATTCATCAAGAGAAACTCAAAGGTCCTGCTGAAGCCAAACCTGGTAAAGGCTGCAAAACCTGAAGACTCAATAACTACTCATCCTGCTGTCATTGAAGCAATTGCAAAAATTCTCTTGAAGCAAAAATGCGAAATATATGTTGGAGACGATCCCTTTTCTGCTGATATGATAAAAGCGTTGGAAACCAGCGGCATTCACGATGTCTGCAAAAAATATGGACTGAAAATTGCAAAGTTCAGAGAAAGGACAAAAATAATCTATAAGAATGGGATGGTTGTGAAAGATTTTAACATTACAAATTATTTTGATTTTGTTGACTCTATAATAAACGTGCCAAAGCTAAAGACTCATTGCCAGCTCTATTACACTGGAGCTATCAAGAACCTTTACAGCATGATGCCCGGGCCAAAGAGAGGATATTACCATCTTAAGTACTCCAACATGGAAAAGTTTGCAAACATGCTCATTGATTTGTATTGCCTTCTGAAAAGGAAGATTACGCTTAATATCATAGATGGTGTCTACGGAATGGAAGGAAATGGCCCAACGTCAGGAGTTCCAAAATTTGCAGGAGTCCTTGGAGCTTCACAGGATGCTGCAGCTCTTGATTATGTCATGTGCAAGCTTATTGGATTAAATGTTGGGAAATCACCATTGATTGAATATTCAAGGATTAGGAAAGAAATCATGCTTGACCCTGATAAAATATTGATAAGAGGGCATTCGTTTGATTCCATTAAGGTAGCTCCCTTCAGGGAAGCAGATGAGCACAGCCTTTACATGATGCCGAAATTCAGGAGCCTGTTTAAAGAATACATAGAAAAAAGAAAGGACGAACTAATCTATCAATAGTTTTTTAAATCATTATTGAAACTTTTGATTTCTTGGGCTAGTAGCTCAGCTTGGATAGAGCGACAGAATTGCAGCCAAGATCAAAGTTTTTTGTTTGCAGGTCGAGCCTTCTATTCAGAGAAGTGAGCTGTAGGTCGGGGGTTCAAATCCTCCCTGGCCCGTATTTTTTTATGTATTTTTTTAAGGTGGGCCCTCACTTTTGCGCCCGTTTTTTTCCACTTTTGCTATCCTGTCATAGTTTACTATCTTATCATAGATTTCATTGAGCTTTCTTTCAATTGGAATATGTGTTTCAAGAATTAAGTTCCTAATATAGTGCGCGACAGTCTTGTATCCCCTATTCTGGGCATCCATCATAACTTTTTCTTTCTGGCTCTTTGAGAGCCTTACCACCAATAACTGCGATTTGGTCATATTTTTCACATCAAATGAAACATTTGTTTAATATTCTAATCAGCATATCCTTATTATTATTGCCTTCAGCAGCTACTATGCTTCTCGGCAAAAGTATCTTTACTTAATAGTAGTAATGCCAAAATGTTTATAAATCTTTTGTTGCATATTTTTCCAGTTTATGTTTCATTTTTCAGGAATTCGTTATACAAAATGAATCATTTGATTCATCAAGTAGAAAGATTTATAATTGCGCAAGATTTTCCCCTTGTCATGATTGATGAGGAAGACCTGAAAATACTCAAGGAGTTAAGAAAAGACTCAAGGCTTACGACTAGGGAGACTGGAAAGAAAACCGGAATCAGTGCCGCAACTGTCAGCAGAAGGCTCAACAAGCTTGTGAAGGAAGGATTCATAAAGAGATTTACAATCGAGCCTGACTGGAAGAAAATAGGATTTTCGGTATTGGCTTATGTCCTGATAAATGTGGACTATCATGACGCAAAAAAGAGAAAATCCACGCAGGACTTTACTGCACAAGAATTAAAAAAACATCCGCTTGTATTTGATTCGTGCACGATTACTGGGAGCAAGGACATGGTGCTGAAAATCAGGGCAAAAGACAACGAGGAGCTGCATAATCTCATCAATTATCTCAGGAGTTTTGAGGGAGTTTTGTCAACGGAAACACTTGTTGTCCTGTATGAAGCTTCTGACCACGACAATGTTTTTGAGAAGGGCTAGATTGAGCTGAATAATGGTTTTTGATTGAAAGTTATTTTCTGAAAAGTGAGCTGGAAAGCAAATCATTAGGGTGTGATTTTTGAGTAAAAAGAGGTTAAAAGCTCTTGATACTTGCTTTCCAGCCCTATGAATTCAAATATTTACATTGACTGATTCTGAATCCTGCAAGCTTCCGTTCTTTAATGTTGAAATCGCTGTGAAGCTTCCAGTTGTAGTGTAATTGTAAGCAACATAAATGAAAATCGTCTTGTTGGATGTCAGATTGAATGGTAACGTGGAATTTAGAATCCTATTATTTCCAGTATCAAGTGTCCAGTTGATTGAATTAATGTTTTCCGTCAAAACATTCTTCCCTTTAATTTGGAATGTCACATTTCTTCCCAAATCAACCTTATCAAAACTGCTAATTACAAGGTCACCAATACTTATTGATGAGGATAGAGAATCAGCAACTTCAGTTGATTGGCTCAAACCTGTTGCATTTGCTTTGATGTTAAAATTTCCAGGTCCGGAATAATTGTATTTAATATATATGAAAGCATTTTGATTAGGAGCTAATGAGGTAATGTTGGCTGTGCTGTTAATTACATAATTGTTGCCAGTGTCGAATTGCCATTGAATATCTGTTAGTGTTGTTTCTCCATCATTCAATATTACAAATTTGAATATTTTGAGAGTGTCGTTGCTGTATTTTAGGTCTATTGATTCTATGTTTAAGGAGATTATAGCGGTTGATTGTATGTTTTGGGCTATGTTGTTGGATTCGTTTGATTCGTCAACAAGGTTCTCAAAATCCAAGATCGCAGAAAACAAAGTGTTGTTTGTAAGGTTTGTGAAATTAAATTCGTATATAATGTATTGATTGACATCAAGGAACGATTGACTTCTATTATCATCGTTCGAAGTATTGTCAAAAAGAATTAACTGAACATTAAAGGCTGGTGCTAGCCCCTTATTTGACAAATTAATGATTAAGTTTGTTTTATTTGTTGTTGCATTAAAAAAAACGTACATTTCAGCGTTCAAGTCTGGTAAGTTTGGTCTTTCAAAGTCAGTGTGATATGTTAAGTTTGTCGAATAACTATAGATTAAGTAATCCTGGGTGACATTCCTTATATCCAATATAACCAAACTCAAAATATATGGGCCATCAATCCTGGAGCTGTACAAATCTGAGCCGTTAATTCTTGTTTGAATAATCTGAATTCCGGTGCCTAAGGACTGATTTTTATTCACACTCACCACAAAGTTTCCAAGATCATCATACACCTCATAAGAAAGGTTAAATGTATCATTAGTAGTTGAATTGATTGTGAAATTTATTTCAAGGAACTCGGACAAATTGTTGTTGTTTGTATCAATTAAGGAGCTTGTAATACTTTTTATGTAAGATGTTTTTGCAAATTGTTCATAATTGTATGTTGAAGTATTTCTATTTACATTAAATTCCTTTTCTCCAATAATGATCTTCTGGATAGTAAAATTTCCAAAATAATGGGTCAATTTTATAGATTCATTATCAATATTAATTGAAATATTCTGAAGTCCATTGATGAGGAATTTTTCCTCAGTCTTTGAAAGTGAACTTGAATTATAACCGATGACAATAGTCACATTTGAAACTAAAGTTTGCGTCGAATTGACGGTTAAATTGATTAGGATAAAGTTATTATTGATACTTGAATCAGAAATTTTTGTAATATTTGTCCCTGTTTCAAATTTTAGATATTGATTACTTCCAATTTTGTAAGTTCTATAAACAAGTTCATTATCATCGTTTACAATTTCTATGGAATAATTGTACACCGTTGATTCCAAAAGCATAGTTGAAAAATTTACTGAGACTACTTTGTCACTAGCGGTGATTAGTTTGCGAGCACTACCCATAATAAATTTTTCTCTATCATTTAAGGTAACCAAAAAATCAAAAGTCCCATCATTAATAACAACACTCGTCAGATTGATAAATAGTGTATCATTTAAATCATTTGAATTCGTGTCTGTCATATAGTCGAGACTTGCAGTGACATTAATTGACCCATTTGTATAATTGTAATTGAAGGAGTCAAATAATTCTTGAAAGGACGGATCGATTGCATGAATAGATGTAAAGAACAATGAGATAAGAAATGTACAACTTAACAGAAATTTTTTGATTTTCATGCTAAAACTCCTCTTATGGCGAAAACAAGTAGATTAAGAGCTAAACTCAATAACAATTTCATTGAGATTATTGTTAATATAATCAAGATAAATATTTTCACACCACTCCAACGTATTCTTGATTTAGATGATTTCAAACTTTTGTATTCAAGTATGAAAAAGAGCAAAAATGAAATTAACATTGAGAGTACATGCCATGATTCGTGTAAGCTTGTATCAGTCACTTTTGAATCTGAAAATTGTTTCATATCAAGGTCCAAAAATGCAAAAATTGAATAATAGACCATGAATGGAATAATTATCAATGAGACTATTACGGTTGGAGAAAAGCTTATTACAAGCCTTTTCTTTAGTTCTCCAATACTACTCATTCTCTTATACAGAATATTCTGAAAAAATAATAATATTTTAGGCAAAATATAAGTAAATAAGGTTGCAAATATTAATGAAGCAATCGAGAAATAGATAAAGTTTTGGTAGAATTCTAATCCAAAAGAGTAAAGTAAATTAATTAAAAAACCGTATGTGAAAAAAATTAATCCACTCACTAAATAAAACTTTCCCCATTTTCCATGTTTGCCATTTTTTTCAAATATTTTTATCACCTAACAGCTTAATATTCTGTACACTTTTGATGGATTTACAACACCATTATCAATAAATTCCATAATCAAATTCTTAACTTTCTTGTTTTCATCCATTCCTCTATGTAAAAAGTCAACTTCATCAAAACCTTGCAATATATCAAATATTTCAAAAGGATCCGGTTTCTTAACCATTTGGTCGAAATGAGGAATGCCCTCAAATTGCACATATTTTTTGTTGCTTGAAACTACATTTTTACATATGCCTTTTTGGTCGTTTGTCGAGAGAAATTCATCGGTGCCTTGTCGCAGAGGAGCGGGGACTTCTATATAAACTAATTTTTTCCCAACTTTCTTTAGGGTCTGAATAGTTGGACTTTCATCTTTGGAAAAATTGCTTTGAATAAATAATACATTCTGCAAAGGCACGTCTTTACCGATTTGGACTCCATTGGGGGAATTAATCCACTCAAATAATGAGTCATACACTCCCACTGAAGTACGATCAAGTGTTGGAAAACTTAATGAGATATACCCATTTACTATCTGTCCCACATTTGGCCCTACATTTTCCACAATAAATTTCATCATTTGGAATCTCACTCCAAATCCAGTTGGATGAGTTCCAAAATTGGATCTTTCATGCTCAAATGATTGGTTAAAAAATAGCGTCCAGGGGGCATAATATCCAATTGGATCCCCAAACTTATCTGTTCCCACAAATTTTGTAAAATTTCCTATACATCCAACACCTATGAAACTTCCGATTGGATTAGAAGCTAAATCCATACTGATGTATTGGCCAATTTCTTCATCAAAGTAATAACCCGCTCCATTGAATCCGTTACTGTAATTTTCAAGCGACTCTAGGGCTACTGTACATCCTAAATCATATCCAATATACGACAAGTTATTTCTATTACTATAGGTCTGAACACCACCAATAAGAGCGGGCCAATAGTAGTTTTTTAAATCATCAATATCATATTGTGGACATATATCACATTCCGTTGTTGGACCACCATACATTTCAATTAACCATGCGTCTCTTCCATTTTGTGCAATTTCATTTGCAAAGTTCTCCCATTTAAATAAATCGGAGTGTAATCCTTGGGCCATTACAACGGGTTGTGCGTTTTTGACAACGACGTCTCTAAAAGTTTCGCTTAGGTCAGAATTAGCATTCTTTATTCTAAGCGTAGTATTATCATTACGGGTTCTTACAGTTTTAATAGCGATTTCAAAGTTATTATCATTAAGTATATCCTCAATTACTTGCCCAAACTCAGCAGATTTTTTATTAAAATATGGACTATTCTCGGGATTATGCATCAAATCCATAACCTTCAAACCGGTTAAATCATAGTTATCAAGGATTATTCTCCTGTCAGGTAACCTGTAATCAAATAGTAAGTTCTGCTGGGCTATCATAGTTTTTGCTGCAGCCACATCCCCTTCTATACCTTTACCATATGCCACAATATAAGTCTTGCCGAAATTGATATTTGATAGGAAGGCAACAACTCCATTGTAAGGCATATTCCCTATAGGCACATTGTTCACAATAATTGATTTCGTATTAAAATAAAATTCATCCGGGACTCTTTTCGTTTCTTTATTTACAACACTAAAGGTTGAGCTATTCTTTCCCACGAGGATATTAAGGTATTGCGTAGATGAATTTCCTGGCTGCCTATCAATAAACAATTTCAGATAATTTTCAATTGCCTCATCAGCCTTTGTATTGCCAGTCTTAACTTCGAGAGTAGCTTTTAACTTTATCTTGATAAAAGGCATAATGACATAATTGTCATTTTCATTCTCCTCCTTGATTGAATTATTTACATCAATGTAGATGTGGAGAAAATTAGCATTATTGGTGTTAACGTTATTTACAATTGCATTGTAAGTTGTTTCAGTGGATGAAATGCTTTCTGTCTGAAGTTTTTCAGAACTTATAAGGCCGGTTTCTTTATCCTGAGTTTTGATCATTATGTTAAAAGAGCCCCCTGCATTCTCATTGAAAATAGTTATATTAAACAAATAATTGTTACCGGATATCTGTTTATAATCTATACCGCCAATCTGTATTCCAAGATTCCTATCGTCACTGCAAATATTACAGTTGAAAACCAAGGAATCATTATCACCGTTGAAGTCTATGGATGTCTGCTTCGTCTCACATGGCTTGGTATTGTTATTATAGCAGTAAACTGTCACGTTATGATTAATATTACAAGATACACTAGAAATCTGCTTGAAACCATTTGATGTTGAGCCCTTATTAATAGCATTCAAATAAATTGAATAATTATCCACAATGCCTTTACTGTTATCAATATAAGCTCTTATATTTCCAGAACATGGAGGTTTACACGGGGATGATGGAATGCTTGTGCCGCTAGTACCAAAATCTGCGTTACTTTCATCTTGGCTAAAATCGCACGTTTCTCCGCTATTGCAATTTATAGTCCCAATATTCACACTACCTGACGGCACATTGTAAAAGCATCTGTCTACATACTGAGCAGAGCTAGTACAAACGTATTGACGATGATCACAAACATAATAAAATCGGGAATCTGGACTAGTGGAATGATAAGCGCTCAAGTGGAGATAACAATTAACGCTGTCAATCTCAGATGCTTTTGAAACTGATGTGGGTACGGAATGAGTGCCAATCGATCCTTCACTTTCACAAATTGGGTCAACCGGGTCGGCATCGGTGCACGCATCATAAAAAAGCTCACTAACATTGGCCCTACAAAGATCCATGTTAGGCTGGGTTCCATAACAATCCTCATACAAACCATCATCTGCAAAATCAAAACATTCGGCCTTAATTACATGATTGTCATCAAATAACTTCATATTAAGATTGTAATTTCTAAAAACTATTCCATCATGCTTACAGTCAACGCCATTTGGACAAGCTACAGTATAGTCGTCTGTCAAGTTCAAAAAATCGAAAAGCAAGAATAAACTTCCATTTTCTTCCACATGGAAATTATTAGACGACTTAAATCCATTATTAAAGGTTTTATTAATTAAATAATAACCTTCCTCAAATTCCACATCCTCTATTGTCCCAGTCCCACTTATCCAAAAATGATACGAAATGTTTGGCAAGCCGTAATCAGAAATATTAAAAATCTCATAAAAGTAAGAATCATTAGTTATAGCAAAATTATAAGAAGTTAAATTGACCTGCACCAATCCATACCCAAAATAATCATCCTTTCCAGAGTCTCCCAAATCCAAAGCATCATTTCTTAATTTTGCCCTAATCTCTTCATTTGTAAGAGAATTATTATAAGACTTAATCAAAGCTGCAACTCCTGCAACATGAGGAACAGCCATTGAAGTTCCGGATGAAACGGAATAGCCATCGTTCAATGAAGTTGAATTAATATCAACACCTGACGCAACCAGTTCCTGTTCAAATCCATAGGAAGAAAAGGAAGCAAGATTATCGTTAGAATCAACAGCTCCAATTGCAATAACAGAGGAATAAGCAGCAGGATATAGGATATTATTATCTCCATTGTTTCCGGATGCTGCAATCAGCAGAATTCCATTAGCATAAGCTTCATCCAAAACGTCTTTGAAAATCTGAGAATAAGAATCAAAACCAAAGCTCATTGAAATAATACTCATGTTGTTGTCAATAGCCCACTGTATTCCCGAAATTGCATCTGACAGTGAGCCAGATGGACCTTGCATTATTCTGACAGAATACAAGCCAACGGAAGGAGAAACTCCAACTAAGCCATCTCCATTAAAAGTTGAGGCTATTACTCCTGCAACTGCCGTTCCATGCCCATTAGTATCATAATAATCACTGCCAACTATGTTTGTTCCCCCTGCAATTGAAAGGTCGTCATGTTGTGTGATTCCAGTGTCAAGCACAGCAACCTTAACTCCAGAACCATTTGTAAGATTCCAAACAGCATCGGCTTTAGTTTTCTTGACATTCAGAGGAATAATATCTCCAAGGATTTCAGTATCCTGGTCAAGCTCGATAAATTCAATTTCATCATCTTCAATCAAATCTTCTATATTCTCTATTTTTCCATTAATTTTTACCAAATCAAATTTTTGAATTTGATTTTCCAAGTCAACTTTGTTTAGTTTGCTTTCTTCAATGGAGTTCTTGAATTTAACAATAAAATCTCTTTTTTCTTTTTTATCAGAAATTGTTTTTAAAAATTCTTTAGTTTGTTCGTTTAACTTCTCTTTGTTTTCTTCAACAATTTCTGACAAGTTTTTAGTTTTGGGTATTTCAATTATTTCATCTTGAGTAGTATTTTCTGTTGTAATGATCTCGTCTGTTCCTTGTTCTTGTGTTTCATTTATTGAAATCGTTTCATTTTCAGTTAATACTTCATTAATAGTTGAAAGATTTTCTATGATAATTTTCGAATCTGACAAAATTTCTTTGTCCGATATATTTATTGTCTCATTTAAATCTAATAGATTTTCATCTGGAGTATTAATAACAACAGCTCCAACTAAAACAATTGAGCCCAATATAACCAACAGGACAGGAATAAAACCCTGTCCTTTAATATTTTCCATTGTATTACCTTGTTAAATTAATAAAAGTTTCAGTAGTTAGTCTTATCTCTGGTGCAGTTTTATTTGCCATCTCCAGAACATAAAGTGAAGGAGTTACATTAAACAAACCAACATTGATTTCACCCAAAGTAACATAATTAAATGCCCACGTTTTGTTCCCCTTTTCTGCAACCATGTCAAAGGAGCCAAATGCTTGCAAGTTTGTCAAAGAGCGTCCGTAAATCAGCTGGTCAGTATAATTTGTATATCCACTTAGAAGTGCATTTTGGGTACCTTCTCCAATTGATACTCTAGCTTCCGATTCAGTTGCGAAAGGTATAGGATTCTGTCTTGTTATAAAAGAGATATTACCACTCGAACAATATCCAGTGCTGTCACAAGCAGTTGTATTGAAACAATAAATGGTTGAATTTACAAGTGGTCCAATTGATTGGCTATGGCTAAGACTAAATGAACTGTTTGAATTGGAGAATACTCCTGTAAATGACGGACAAACTCCTAAAGTGTTTGCCTCATTTGCACTTTCGTTTGTAGTCCATGTAACAATAACAGATTCATTAGTTGTTGTTGAATTAACCAAACTCGAAATTGAAGGAGGAGTTATATCTGGAATTGATAGAGTTGTCTCATTCTCCACCAAAAAACTGTCCAACTCCATTGAATAAGACTGACCACCGTAACCCATCGAGAAAAAAGTGGCATTTGCAGTAAAATTACTTCTCAATGTGCTATTGAGCGTTCCGTTTACATACATTTCTAAACTATTATTAGTTAAAAACCTGAATTTTACCCTTAAGTATTTGAAAGCCGTCAGGTCGTAAATTGGATAAGCAACATTCGGACTTTGTCCATCATCTGCAGCTGTTGCATGTACATTGGTTGGAATGGTACCAGAGCCCCTAAAAGAGGCATAATTCTGAGAAAGAGTACTTGAATTTTCTGCCATAATATGCAGAATTTCAGCCCCGCCTGCATTGTTTATTTGAAGCTCAACTGTTACACTCCAATTGCTCCTTGATTCAGAAGAATTGACCAATTTATGGCTAAATATTGCGATCTGGCTGTTCGTACATACTAGTCTTCCACTTCCTAATGTGCAACCATTAAGGCTCCAGTTTTCTGAACTATCAAGGGTATCATTGAAAAGTACTCTAGTAGTTATGAAAGGTGTTACGTTGGAAATGCTATCACTAGCGTTTTCAAACTCAATTGTCAGATTGTTTACAATAATTCCTTTATTGACTCCCAAAGTATCATTCCTTGAATAAGTGAAATTGTACTGGAAATACCTATTCCTTGGCGTGTTGTTTAATGTAACTTTTCCACCCATAAAACTTTGATTCAGAACTTGAGCGTATGCTTCGCCAGAGCAAGCGCTGTCATCACAGCTTCTTACGCTTAGATTAAGCCTCATTGCGCCTCTCTTGTACAAATTTTTGATTTCCTGCGCTGATAAAGTCCTGTTCCAGACTGAAACTTCGTCAAGGAGACCATCAATGCCATTTGTCCCATCACCACGCCCCCCAATTGCTAAAGGAAGTCCATTAGTTGTGGTAAAAGTGCCTGTTCCAGCAGTCCGGGATGCATAACTCACCTCTTGGCCGTTTAAATAAATCTTTATGTTTGTCCCTGCATTTACCCCATTCCAGGCAGCAGTTACATGAAACCACTGGCCAATTGGCACTATTCCAGTAACAGAATCCGCAAGCAACCAAGAGCTCGTAGTAACCCAATTCCATCTTATAACAGGGTTAAAACCACCTCCAGCTGCATCAACTATTCGAAATGCCATGCCTTGAGTAGCATAATTAGATGACCCAGCTTTATGGATGATGAAAGGAACGTCAGCATCTGAAGGTAATGCCAGATAAACCCATGCGCTCCATGTCAATGGTTTATTATCAAAATTTAAGGGGGCACTGCTTGATACTTTTACATGATCGCCTTCCTTGTCAAACTGGCCTGCTCCGTTTCCTAATATATAATTTGTTTTATTAACAGTCGCTCCATTTGCAGTAGTTCCATTGTTCCTGACACTGCTGCTTCTCTCGCTGTTAACATCAGGGCTGAAATCACTGACAATATCACCATTGCCACCAGTAGCATTCTCTCCAAAATTACTTTCATTATTGAAATGCCACAACCCAACCAATCCAGATGTATTAATAAATCCAAAATCATTTTGGTCCTTGACTGAGACTTTAGGGTTATCATTGTATGCTCTTCCTATCTCTGTGCCATAAGGAACTTCAACAAAAACACTTATGTTTGTCCAATTGCTGTTTGTGTTTGAAGAATCGAACACCTGCGAAGCGTAATGCCCAGAAACGTTTTTCCCCATGCTAGTTAAATTAGCAGCAACGCCAGTTCCCTGTGTCGTCATTCCTGCAAAAGTTCCTGAATTCCAATTTGAGTCAGTGTCATCTATGAAGGATGGGTCAAGGTCAAAAAGGTTGAAAAACTCTATAATCCATCCGGAAGCTGCCTTAGTGAAAGTTGAAGAATAACTTCTTGGAATCTTTTCTGTAACGTTTACTTTTATTATTTCATATTTCAAGCAACTTTCAGTATCAAAGGAATCTGTTTGAGTGCATATACTTTGATTGACTTCTTTCGTTTGGATATCGTATAAATTATTCTCTTTGCTGAATATCTGGGAGAAATCAATGAATCTTTTCACTTGCCTTTCTTCTAAACTGTTCAGCTGGTTTTTAATTAATTGTGTTTCTGCAAGAGGTCTCTCAAGAACGTAAGGATTTGCCTTATTTACATTATAATCTTTGTCGGTTTCCAGTTCATAGTAGATTTTATTGTCAAATAGTTTTCCTTGGGCTAATAGCGATTGGACTATTGAATCTTTGTCATAGACATAGCCAAAATTTTGAGGGGAGCTGGAACTTGATATGTATGGTATAACTATTTTCTCACCATTTATGATAGAGTAATGCTGTAAGTTTGTTTTCTCGCCTGTGATATTAAAGCTTAGAGGTGCACCTAGTTGTGCTTGGGAAAGATGGATCAGCGATGCTAGCATTAGGAATAATATTATCATTTTTTTCATACACAACACCTCCCAAAGTCAAGGCAGATAGATTGAAGAACAGAGTAAATTCTATTCTGATGTAAAGAAGTGGCACAGTCTAAAATACTTCTAACTTTAATGCTCCTCAAAAATACACCCCCTCTTCTTAATTTTCAATATTGTAACTTGTATTTTAAGTTTGTGATTTTTCCGAGAGAGGATATAATAGATTAGGATACGCTTTATGTGCATGCGGATAAATTATGAGAAAAGTTTATCCCAGGATTTTAATGAAAATTTCTCAACAACATTTAAATAACATTCCCATAACCTCAAACCCATGGCAGATAACGAATTTGAATCCTGGAAGCCTGATAGGCCGGTGTCTAAGGGCTCGACAGCATACCACAATGCCGTTGCAAATGCAAAGTATTACCTTGAAAATGTGGACGAATTAGTTATAATGGCACTGCCGGATATCAAAGAGGGCGATGTTGTTGCAGATTTTGGCGCAGGGACGGGAGTTTCTGCCATGCGGCTTCTGCAGCAGTCAAAAAATAATTTCAAGTTGATTTTGGTTGACAATTCTCCTGCATGGCTTGGCAAGGCCTATGAGGTTTTATCCGGCAACAAAAATGTCGAATTCTTTTTGCTTGAAAAAACTGAGGAAAGGTATGCGACGCTTGCAGAGACGGTAGGAGAGGAAATCATTGATATTGTGCTTTCATCAAACACAGTGCACCTCATTCCAAACATAGGAGAGTGCTTCAATGGCGTCTTTGACTCATTAAAGCCCAACGGAAAATTCATCTTCCAAAGCGGCAACATTTTCAGGAAGGGAAGAGAAGAAGGCACTTTAATGATTGACGACACAGTCAAAAGAGTGCATGACATTGCTGTTGAAATGGTAAGAACGGACAAGAGATATACCAAATACAAAAATGATTTGGATGCCCACATACAGCATGAAAACAGCCAGAGAAAATTCGTCTTTCCAGAACCGAAAACATTGGAATATTACACTAAAGCACTGGAAGATGCCGGGTTCAAGGTTACGGATATCCATCACAAAACAATCAAGATTGCATACAAGGACTGGCTGGATTTCTTAAGAGTTAAGAGATTGCAGGCCGGAATCCTGCCGGAAATCGGGGGAAAAGAGCCGACGCCGGAAGAAGAGCAAGACAGGGATGACATAATTACGGCTGCTTCAAAGGCATTGTTCAAGGAGCTTGAGGGAAAAAACCCTCTTGCAGATGAGAAAGAATTCACAACAGAGTGGATGTATGTAACTGCTTTGAAAGAGGGTAAAGAGCCAAAAGGTGAAAGGATGAAGAAAGTTGCGCTTATTACAGGAGCTTCAAAAGGAATAGGAAAAGCGATTGCAATGGAGCTTGCAAGAAATAAGTTTGATGTTATTGTGCATTACAACAGCAATGAAAAGGAAGCTGCCAGGACTGCTGAAGAAATAAAAAGGCTGGGCGTTGACTGCCTTACTGTAAAGTCTGATATTTCCAAATATGAAGATTGTGAGAAAATGATTCAGGTAATTTCAAAGAGATTTGGAAGCCTTGATGTCCTTGTAAACAATGCAGGGGCCATTGCTGACAAGACGCTAAAAAATATGACAAAAGAACAGTGGGAGCTTGTCATCAATGTGAACTTAAATGGAATATTCAATGTTACAAAAAACGCGCTTGAGATTTTCAATGACAATGGAAGGATCATCAACATCAGCTCTGTTATTGGAATCGGCGGCAACTTCGGCCAGACAAATTACTCAGCCTCAAAAGCAGGCATTATTGGCTTTACAAAATCTCTTGCAAAAGAGCTTGGAAAAAGAAAGATAACTGTGAATGCGGTTGCTCCTGGTTTTGTCGAAACAAACATGACAAAAAACCTGTCCTTTTTCAGGAAAAAAATAATTTTAGCATTAACCGCATTGAAGAGGTTTGGAACGCCTGAGGACATCGCAAACCTGGTTGCTTTTTTGGCTTCTGAAAAATCGGCGTTTATAACAGGAGGAGTTATAAGGATAGATGGTGGGTTTAGTATTTGATTTTAGTTTTTCCCATGCCAGAAACGTTTATATAGAACTATTGTTAATGCTTATAAGTAAAAATAAAATGGGATATTCATCAATTATTTTACTGTCGCTCATCGTGTTAATAAGTTCTTGTACTCTGGAAATTGATAAAACCGTGCAACAATCAACTGAAGATTCTCAGAAACAAACTAAATTCATTCCCACTAATTGCGAATCGATTAACAATTCCAGAATGCATGATATTTGTATTGTAAATCAAAAACCATTGATTGCAGATGAAAATACTTGTGCAAAGCTATTAACTCCTGAGTATAAGTATATTTGTTTTATGAGACTTGTAGAACATCAACCATTGATTGCAGATGAGGATTCATGCACAAAACTATTAACCCCTGAGGCTAAGGATGTTTGTTTTATGAGTTTGGCTATTCAAAGAACAGACCTATCTATTTGTAATAAAATTCTAGAATCGCACATAAAGAGAAAATGTTACCTAAACATCAGTATACCAAAGAATGAATTCTCAGCGTGCGATTTGATACCTATAGAAACTGATAAAATATTATGTTATCTTGAAGTTGCTGTAACGAAAAGAGACACTTCTGTTTGTTCGACATTCAAGACATCTTACTATATTAGTCAAAATGCCTTTAAGGATGAATGTTTAGAGAAAATAGCTATAGCCACAAAGAATGATGCCTTATGTGAGGATGTCAGTATTACCTCTAGAAATATATGTTTTTCTTATGCTGCAACCGCAAAACAAGATGTATCTGCCTGCAAAAAAATCAGTGACCAAAAGAGTGCTGATATTTGCATAAAAAATATCGCAATAGCAACGAATGACCTGCAATCATGTAGTATGGTTCGAGATAAAGTTCTTAATGAAAAATGCACGGATAAAATTAATACTGAAATTGCCAATAAAACTCTTGATATTAAGTATTGTGATAAGATAAAAGCTGATTATTTGAAACATGGGTGCTACCAAACAATAGCAGAGTCCAAATCTAACCTATCAGTCTGCGATTTGATGTCTGGCAGTTACAAAGATGAATGCTATTTGGGAGTTATTACAAGAAAGAAAAAAGATGTTGAGTTGTGTAAGATGATCACAGATTATCAGGACAAAGATGATTGTTATCACAATATAGCAATCTCGACCAACAAAACAGAAATTTGTGATAGTATAAGTTATGAAGAAAGAAAAAATTATTGTTATACCAGAGTTGGTGAAAAAACTAAGGACAAGTCTGTGTGTGAAAAAATTAAATATAAAAGGGACCAGGATGAATGTTTAGTCCAAATCGCAACTGTAATGCCAGAAATTTCAATTTGTAAAACTATTTATGAAGATGACCTTAAGATTTATTGTTTCTATCGAGTTGGAGTCTTGACCAAAGATATTTCACTATGTGAAAAAACGAAAGATACAACATTTTATGAAGAATGTATTAAAGGAGTAGCAGATAAACTAATAATTGGGTCAACTACGTTCTGGTGAGGATTAGATGAAGAAAATAATAAAGAGAATTTCGGTAACATTGGTTTTGTTTTTAGTATTGCTGTTTATTACTTACTGTGGAAAGGGTGCTGGAAGAAAAGAAATTGTAGATTATGGGCAAAATAATGGAACGGCAGCGGATAATGGGGAAAAATTCCCAACTTCCTCTATAAAAATTGCTGATTTGCCCGCAAAATATAAAGATGAATTTCATAAACTTGATAACAAATTCTATTTTAGCCCTGATGGGAGTAAATTTGCCTACTTAGTGACAGAATTGCAAAAGGAAGGAGAAACAAATTTTGTAGTTGTCAATGGGCAAGAGGGAAAAAAATATCCATATCCAAGTCAAATAGGTCATCTTGGTTTTACATCAGATGGAAAATTATATTATAAAGTTAAAAGATTTTCTTATGATAAGAAAATACAAATAGTGGTTATTGATGGAAGAGAAGGAAAACCATTTGAAAATATTAACATATATACCTCCAAACCGTCAGTCTTAGGCGAAGACAGTTCAACAATTTATTATGAAGCTTTGGAAGATAAAAACATTTCAATAGTGCTTGACGATAAGCAGAGCAAGAGTTACAAATCTATAAACA